>RCMY010000356.1_pt1 | contig 52281 bp, 46 predicted proteins | sample 2041341 | NCBI WGS metagenome assembly RCMY01 (sample SAMN09708234, study PRJNA481090) | Marine sediment metagenome, whole genome shotgun sequencing project.
TTTTTTTTGTTTGCCCAGCGAAGCTGGCAAACCCGTCCACTTGAAAGATAGTGGAGTCACCCTGACTAAGGGGAAGACAACCCGAATGGTAAGGGTGTCACTGGCTAACGGTGGGATCTGAAGGAAGTTATAGGAAGTTAGCGGTACATAACTAACCATAACCTGCTTCGGCGGTGTTGGTGGATAAGCGTCCATAATAGCGCGAAGCCCAATACTTAGTCAGACCAATGCTGTACTGAGGGTGGGCTTGCTAACAGGGAGCTAGTGCAGTAAATGGGGAAGCCTCACCCTACTCGATGCCTGAAATTAAGCAATTGTGATGGGTACTTCAGGTGTTTCTTATAAAAATCTACGTATGAATCAATCAGAATCAGCATTAAATACAGACATTGCTATATGATGCTTTCTTTGGTTTGTGGGCTTAAAACTTTGATTTCGTCGCAACAGCCACTAGTTTCGCAACGGATACAGGTCAACATTTTAGGTCTCGTATCTTATGTGTGCAGTTCAATTGTAGCCATACAATTATACTGAGGTATCTGCAACCAAAATAGCTGCTCCTTAAAGAGTTGCTTTATGCGGTTAGTGCTTATTTGCTTTCGCTGGATTTAGAAAATCACGTAAGTTATATTTTCTAAAAAATTGTTATGGATGCGTGAATTGTTAGCATTTTTTCTTATGCTTGAAATTATGTAATTGTCAGTTTTGTTTACACTAAAACGAACTGACTGGAATTGTCTGCTCGATTAAATAATTTAAATGTCAAATTTTTTTACACTGCAATGACTCGTTGGAATTGACTGCTTGATACAATAAATTAATTTAAAAATGGGAAATATCACATTGAGTCTAGTGACATAATACCGACAAAAAGCACATTTTTTTTCCAAAAAATCTAAGACTTGTTCTAGTTGATTTATAGTGTCATTCGGTCGCGGCGTTTATCATCAGCACAAATTCCAGGCATAAAAAAAGCCAGAATTGGATCTGGCTTTTTACTATCTATCATCTTGCGGTTAGAAGCCAGCTCTACTCGTCTAAGAAGCTCTTTAGTTGCTCTGAACGACTAGGGTGGCGCAATTTACGTAAGGCTTTAGCTTCAATTTGACGAATACGTTCACGTGTTACATCAAATTGCTTACCCACTTCTTCTAGCGTGTGGTCTGTATTCATATCAATACCAAAACGCATTCTTAATACTTTAGCTTCACGTGCAGTTAGCCCCGCCAATACTTCCTGAGTCGCATTCTTTAAACTGCCGCCTGTTGCAGAATCTAGTGGTTGCGTAATAGTTGTATCTTCAATGAAATCGCCTAAATGTGAATCTTCGTCATCACCAATAGGGGTTTCCATTGAAATAGGTTCTTTGGCTATCTTCAACACCTTACGGATTTTATCTTCTGGCATAATCATGCGTTCAGATAACTCTTCAGGAGTAGGCTCACGACCCATTTCTTGAAGCATTTGACGAGATATGCGATTTAACTTATTAATCGTCTCAATCATATGTACAGGAATACGTATAGTCCGTGCTTGGTCTGCAATTGAGCGTGTTATTGCTTGACGAATCCACCAGGTCGCATAAGTTGAAAACTTATAACCACGGCGATACTCAAACTTGTCAACCGCTTTCATCAAACCAATGTTACCTTCTTGGATAAGATCTAAGAATTGCAAACCACGGTTTGTATATTTTTTAGCAATTGAAATAACTAAACGCAGGTTAGCTTCAACCATTTCTTTTTTCGCACGGCGAGCTTTCGCTTCACCAATTGACATTCTGCGATTAATATCTTTAATGTCAGGAATGATAAGTCCAGTTTCTTGTTCAACAGCGTTCATTTTGCTAACGCAGCGTTCAATTTCTTCTCTAAACTCTAATAAAACCGGCACATAGGCAGCCGATCCATCTAATAAGGTGAACAACCATTTTGTTGAAGTTTCATTACCTGAGAAAGCTTTAATAAATTCTTTTTTCGGCATTTTTGCGTTAATTACGCAGAACTTCATCACTAAGCGTTCTTGGATACGTACACGATCCATCATATCTCGCATGTTTTTTACCATGCGATCAAATTGCTTAGGAATTAAACGAAACTCTTTAAAGACGTTACTAAGTTCAGCAATTTCTTTTTTCGCTGCCTTGTGCGAACGACCTTTAGACTCAATAACATCTCGCGCTTTATAATATTGAACGCGAAGCGCTGCAAATTTTTCACGTGCTAGTTCAGGATCAACTGAATTATCGACTTCTTCGTCTTCATCGTCATCGTCGTCATCGTCGTCATCTAAGTCATCTTTTGATAACTCTGAACCCACATGTGTAGCCGTTGGCGCAACGTCATCTTCATCAGGATTAACAAACCCTATGATGATGTCGCTTAAACGAATTTCTTCGGCTTCGTATAAGTCCCATTGATCTAATAAATAGGTGATAGCTTCAGGATATTCAGCAACTGAACATTGTACCTGGTTAATACCTTCTTCAATCCGTTTTGCTATTTCTATCTCACCTTCTCGGGTGAGTAGCTCAACCGTACCCATTTCACGCATGTACATGCGCACAGGGTCAGTTGTACGACCAATTTCGCTTTCAACAGTGGCTAAGGCTTGTGCTGCAGCTTCCGCAGCGTCTTCATCTGTGGTGGTTTCTTGCATTAACAACTCATCAGAATCAGGTGCTCGTTCAAACACTTGAATTCCCATGTCGTTGATCATGCGGATAATATCTTCAATTTGATCGGAATCTACTACATTAGCAGGAAGATGGTCATTGACTTCAGCAAAGGTTAAATAACCTTGCTCTTTACCCTTGGCAATCAGGAGTTTTATCTGGGACTGCTTGCTTTGCACAATATACCTTAAACGTTTTTGACTTAGCTAACATAGTGTTAGTTAAATCGTGTTAACTTAAGCTTGCTTTACACCCTTACTAGCGGTTTTAAGAGCATAATAAAAAATACATTCAGTATTGATTTTCGCTCTGTAAAACACATTAGACTCGGGTAAAACGAACTTGTCATACCTCTTTTCATTCGAACTCCCTAGTGTAGCATAAAAGAGACGAATAATTCTACTATAATTGAGTACTGTTAATACTCTAAAAAGTTTAAAAAAGGGCCATTAAATTTCAAATTTATACCGCGATTAAGACGCGCTATTTTGACAAACTTAATTATCAGTAGCTTTGATTAAAATCATCAGCTCTTGTTGCTCAACTTTAGTGAGTGGTTGTGACTCTTGCTTTGCCATGAGCTCATCAAGGCGCGCATCAATTTGCCACTTTATCAACTTTTGAAAACAAGCCGCATATTCTGTTGATAGATCAATACTTTCTTCTATGGGGGCGGCAAACAGTTTACTCAAGTGGTAAATGTGTGGATGCGCTCTAAAAGCCTCAAATAAATTAGCGGTATTGGCGTTTGGATATTTAATGCAGTAGTCATAAACTTCCAGCAGCATGCTAACACCCGTAATTTTATCTGGGCTTAACACCATTGGGTTGGCAGCAGGTACTTGGCTAGCAATTGCTGGGTTCTCTAGAAGAACTCTTATCATCATTCTAACGGGAGACAGTTTAACGCTGTCGGGAGACGTAAAGTCGGTACGTTTAATCTTCCGTTGCCCATTGGCCTTTTTGGTATCAGCAGCGTAATCGTGTCCATCACCTTCACCGCATAGTCTTTTAAGCTGTGCGTGCATAAAGCCGCGCTGGTTTTCGCCTTGAATTTTTTCAATTAGTGGCAACGCTTGTACTTTAAGTGCAGCTTTACCTTCTATTGATGCAACAGATTGTTTACTTAATAAACTATCAAAAAAGAAAGTGGATAAAGGCTTGGCGCTTTCATAAAGTAACTCAAATTGCTCTTTACCAATTTTTCGAACCATTGAATCTGGATCTTCGCCATCGGGTAAAAATAAGAATTTCATGATTTTACCGTCTTGTAAAAACGGTAAGGCATTTTCAAGCGCTCGCCATGCTGCGTCGCGCCCTGCGCGGTCACCGTCATAACAGCAAATAACCTCACTGGTAGACTTTAGCATGGTTTGAATGTGCTCAGGCGTGGTAGCCGTGCCTAAGGCAGCAACCGCATAATTAATGTCATACTGCGACAGCGCAACAACATCCATGTATCCTTCAACTACTAGCAGTCTATCGAGTGAACGATTGGCTTGGCGAGTTTGATATAGGCCATACAGCTCATAGCCCTTATGAAAAATCCGGGTTTCAGGACTATTGAGATACTTAGGTCCTTGATCATCTATAATTCTGCCGCCAAATGCGACGACGCGTCCGCGCTTATCTCGGATCGGAAACATTACGCGGTCGCGAAAAAAATCATAACGTTTGTTATTATCGTTTTGATTAACCAGCTTTAAGGCAAGTAAGCGTTCTATTGATATTTTATCATTACCAAATTTAGTTAACACAGCGTCCCATTGATCGGGCGCATAGCCAATCCCCCAGAGCTTTACTACTTTACCACTTAAGCCCCTGTTCTTTAAATAATCAATAATTTTGTTGGCATTAGGATGTTGCGTTAACTGTGTCTCAAAAAAACGTGCCACCTTTTCCATTAACTCATAATCTTGCTCGCGTTCATTGCGCTGTGCTTGGGTTTTTGCTGGGGCACCGCCTTTTTCATGAACGACTTCAAGGCCTAAATGATTAGCAAGATCTTCAATTGCTTCAACAAAGTCTAGGCGTTCATAGTCCATAAGGAAACTAATCACATTGCCTTTAGCGCCACAACCAAAGCAATAATAGAATTGTTTTTCTTGTGAAACCGAGAAAGAGGGGGTTTTTTCGTTATGAAAAGGACAGCAGGCCTGATAATTACGGCCTGCTTTTTTTAGTTTTACGCGACTGTCTATGATGTCGACTATATCGCTACGTGCAATTAGGTCATCAATGAAGTCTGGCGCTATTCTGCCGGTCACTATAACGCGACTAAATTAACTTAACTTAGATTTAATGATAGCGCTTACTACGCCCATGTCGGCGCGGCCTTGCAGCTGGCTGCGAATTGCGCCCATCACTTTACCCATGTCTTTTATGCTTTGTGCTTGGGTGTCAGTAATTGCCTTATCGACAACAATTTGCACTTCAGCATCCGTTAAAGGCTGTGGTAAAAAGCGTTTGATTACTTCAATTTCTTTTTTCTCTTGCTCGACTAAATCTTCTCTGCCGCCTTTCTCAAACTGCACAATCGATTCTTGTCGTTGTTTAATCATTTTTGTCAAAATTTGCAGTACATCGGTATCGTTTAATTCAATACGTTCGTCAACTTCGCGCTGCTTTACTGCGGCAAGTGCCATTCTTATAGTGCCTAGCGAAAGTTTATCTTTGCTGCGCATTGCGGTTATTTGCGCTTCTTTTAGTTCGATAAGTAATGACATTTTGATATCCTTTTATGCAGTTCTAGATGGGTACTTTATGAGAAGCCTAAGCTTTTCGCAATATGGGCTTTTCGCAATCAGAGATCTTCACCAAAAACAATCTGCTAGTGATTTTTGGCTTATTATCTTATATGCTGATAGTGTTGTATTTCGGTCGTATTTTCAATTATCTTAGCTTATGTAATAGCATAAAACATTGACACTTCAATGTTGCTGTTCGCGCTATGTGTATCGTAAAGTGAAAACGTAAAGCAAAAAAAAGGGCGTTTCATAAACGCCCATTTTTTGATGAATCTGTCGCAGTATTAATTAATATAATTTAATACGACGTGCATTTTCACGAGCTAACTTTTTCATGTGACGCTTTTTAGCAGCCGCTTTTTTGCGCTTGCGTTCCCAAGTGGGTTTTTCAAAATATTCACGGCGACGTACTTCTGATAATACACCGGCTTTTTCACATGAGCGTTTGAATCTTCTAAGTGCGATGTCAAACGGTTCGTTATCTCTTACTTTCACAATTGGCATGTTAGATATTCACCTTTGAAATAAAATCAACCGGGCACTTGCTGGTGATTACACTTATTGTATCACTCATTAATTTAAAGACCCGGGCTAAAAATTGGTGCGAAATAGTACTGTTTATTTGACCTCTTGTAAAGAACAAATAACGAAAATTATGCATTTAAATGACTATCGCTTGAAGTTTGCGAATGCCTTGCAACATCCTCAAACAGGCTCATGCTAAAAAGTGTTCATATAAGCCCGCGAGTTAGTTTACACTAAGGCTATATTTTTCACATTAACAATATCAGTAGTTATTAGGTTTTATGAAAGTTCTCGGTATAGAAACATCCTGTGATGAAACAGGTATTGCAATTTATGACTCTGAAAAAGGCTTGTTAGCACAACAGTTGTATAGTCAGGTTAAACTGCATGCTGATTATGGTGGCGTTGTGCCTGAACTAGCCTCGCGCGACCATGTGCGAAAAATAGTGCCTTTAGTGCAAGCTACGCTGCAACAGGCAGGGGTGAGTTCGCAGGATATACAAGGTATTGCCTACACGCGTGGGCCTGGCTTAATTGGAGCGCTGTTGGTGGGTTCATCGATGGCTAGAGCTCTTGCCTATGCATGGAAGGTTCCAGCGCTTGGGGTGCACCATATGGAAGGGCATTTATTGGCACCCATGTTAGGTGAGCAAAAACCTGAGTTTCCGTTTGTAGCGCTATTGGTGTCAGGTGGGCATAGCATGTTGGTTCACGTAGCGGCAATTGGCCAGTATGAAGTGCTGGGCGAGTCGGTTGACGATGCGGCGGGTGAGGCGTTTGATAAAACAGCTAAGCTTTTAGGTCTTGATTATCCCGGTGGTCCTTTGTTAGCTCACTTGGCTGAAAGTGGGCAAGCGGGTAAGTATAAGTTCCCACGTCCAATGACCGACAGACCCGGCTTAGATATGAGCTTTAGCGGTTTAAAGACATCGGTGGCAAATACTATAAAAAGTGAACCTGACGATCCTCAAACCAAAGCTAACATCGCGTACGCGTTTGAAGAAGCCGTAGTAGATACTCTGCTGATTAAGTGTCGCCGAGCACTTAAACAGACTGGGCTTAAAAGATTAGTCATGGCAGGCGGCGTTGCGGCAAATAAAAAGCTACGAGCGCGTTTTGCACAAGCCAGTCAAAAGCATAACTTTGAGGTTTTTTACCCAAGCTTTGAATATTGTACTGACAATGGCGCTATGATTGCTTATGCTGGGTGTCAGCGCTTATTAGCAGGTGAATCATCGGCTATTGATAGCAAGGTTAAGCCACGTTGGTCGCTTGAAACACTTACATCAATTGATAGTATAGGCTAGCGATTCGACACTAAATCACATGGACTATTTGCTGTGTTTCTTTTTGTTTGGCGGTTTGGTTAATTTACTTTCTTGTTTGCTTAACAGCCGCACAATATTGGCTTTATGCTTAATAATAATAAGCACGCACAATAAGAAAACCGCAGCGGTGTACTCGGGTTTTATTAAAAATGTGTAAATGGGCGCTAAAACTAAGGTCAAAATAGCAGCGACTGATGATATCCGCACGCAAGCAAAAACGAGAACCCATGTGCCAAATAAGCATAATGTTAACCACCAGTCTAATGGTAACATTGCACCAAACGCGGTAGCCACTCCTTTACCGCCTTGGAAATTGAAAAAGACAGGGTACATATGACCCAAGCATGCACTTAGCGCTATCATGCTCAGTTCTAGTGGGCTAAATCCTACTAGATAACCAACATAAACTGGTAGTGCCCCTTTCAACACATCAAACAAAAATACGCCAGCGGCTGCTTTTTTACCCGCCACTCTTAGCACATTTGTGGCGCCTGGGTTGCCCGAACCTTGTTGCCTGATGTCTTGGTGCAAAAAGATTTTGGTGATTAAAATTGCACTAGAGATAGAGCCTAATAGGTAGGCCCCGATAATATAAAAAAGCACCCATGAAGTCATATACTTGCGCTACTGATTCGCGATACACTACCGCTAGATTACTAGAGGTAGATGGGTTTCGCCAGTCGATAGCGCAAAAAGTGGTGTACATGGATAAAGTCTTTATTAAAGGGTTGGTGTTAAATACCCTAATTGGCGTTTACGAATTTGAACGTCATGCAAAACAGCGGATCATTGTAGATGTCAGCATGCAGCTTGATTTACGTAAAGCGGGACTCTCAGACAATGTTAACGATACCGCTGATTATGGTAAAATTGCTGAACGATTAAATAATATTGCACAGCAGTCAAGTTTTCAGTTGCTTGAGGCGCTAGGTGAAGCCATGGTGCAATGCATACTTACCGAATTCGCGGTCGAAAAAGTAAAATTAACGATCAACAAACCTGACATTTTAGAAGGCGTTGAGGGTGTTGGCATTGTGCTATATAGAAGCGCCGTGCCAAAATCTCGTGTGTCAGACTATTGAGGCGAGTAGATGAAACATCAACTCTTAATTGGTATGGGCTCAAACGTCAATAAGCATCACAATATTGGGCTGGGTTTGAAAACGCTAAAGGCCCATTTCGATAATCTTGAAGTCTCGACAATTTACGAAAGTGAGTCGGTTGGTTTTAGCGGCAATCACTTTTTAAATTTAGTCGTGTTAGCTTACACTTATGACTCGATGCAAAGTGTGTGCGCTCTATTAAAGCAAATTGAAAATAGCCAAGGTCGAGTGCGCGATAAGCATATAAGAGATCGAACACTGGACTTAGATTTATTGACATTTGATAATGTCGTTTCTATCTCTCCTGTGGTGTTGCCTCGTAAAGAAATTGAATATAATGCATTTGTATTAAAGCCGCTGGCCGATCTGGTTCCTTATCAACGCCATCCATGCACTAATCAAACATTTAAAGAAATGTGGGAAGTGTTTCAAAGTACCCATCCCAATAAGCAACAACGCCTATGGGCAACTGATCTCAACTGGAGCGAAAACTTAGCATGACTTTGTTCGAAATTATCATACTGGCCATTATTCAAGGCCTTACTGAATTTTTACCTATTTCTAGTTCGGCGCATCTTATTTTGCCCGCCGAAATATTAGGATGGCGAAATCAAGGTCTTGCATTTGATGTGGCGGTCCATGTGGGCAGTCTGTTAGCCGTCATGATTTATTTCAGGCAAGATATTTGGCGTTTGTCTTTAGCTTGGTTTGGGCAAGGCTTTAGCAAACAACAAAGCATCGATTCAAAGCTTGCATGGTGGGTTATTTTAGCCACCATCCCCGCTGGCCTGTTTGGCTTCATAATGAAAGACTGGATTGAGTTAAATGCTCGTTCTGCGCTGATTATTGCCATAACGACTATTATTTTTGGCTTATTGCTGTGGTATGCAGACGTAAAATCAAAACATACCAAAACAACCGACGACTTAACACTGAAAGATATCATTATCATAGGTGTGGCGCAGGCTCTTGCCATTATTCCGGGAACCTCTAGGTCGGGTATCACCATGACCGCCGGGTTATTGCTTGGACTCACTCGTGAAAGCGCAGCTCGCTTTTCATTTTTATTGTCTATTCCCATTATTCTAGCCGCTGGATTATTCTCTGTGCTTGATCTGCTCGCGGCAAATGTGCAAGTGGATTGGAACGCGCTTATTTACGGCGCAGGTTTTTCGTTTGTAGCGGCTTATTTGTGTATTTTTCTATTTTTAAGTTGGATATCCAAAATAGGAATGTTGCCGTTTGTAATCTATCGTTTAATTTTAGGTGTCGTCCTTTTATTTATCGTTTTTAGTGTTTAATTTCGCTAACACCTAAATTTTCGTATTGCTGCGGCATGCAAGGGCTTTACATAGCTATATGCCGTATCACTAATTATTTAATCTAGTTAAAAGGGGCAAAAACAATGACAACTATTTTCACAAAAATTATTGAAAAACAAATTCCTGCCGATATTTTATTTGAAGATGATAGAGTGCTCGCGTTTAAGGATGTTAATCCACAGGCGCCTATTCATTTTTTGGTCATCCCTAAAAAAGCTATTGCTACCATTAATGATATAAGTGAGCAAGACGAAGCAGTAGTGGGTTATATGCATCGTGTGGCGGCAATGATAGCTGACCAATTAGGGGTTGCTGAAGAAGGTTATAGAACTGTCATGAATTGCAATGTACATGGCGGTCAAACGGTCTATCACATTCATTTGCACGTGTTAGCGGGTAAACCTTTGGGTTGGCCGCCGTACACCAATAAATTAAAAATTGAATAGTTAGAGATACCAAGATGATTGCATGTTGGTATCTAACAAGGGATTGCTAATACTGCATTAGTCGCTTATGGATAAGCATTTTCTGACTTAGGAATATAAGGCTCATCACATGTCAACTCAAAATGCACTCTTAACCATCTTGGTAGAGAAAATAAACAACGATACTCTGGTTCTTCCTACACTTCCTGCAATTGCATTGAAAGTGAGGAAGGCAGCAGACGACCCTAACGTAAACCTAAATGCAATGGCGGAAGTGGTCGGCCAAGACCCATCATTAAGTGCCCGTATGGTGAAAATTGCCAATAGCGCGTACTTGGGCCGAACTGTGAAAGTAACCTCAACCGCGCAAGCGGTAACCAGAATTGGTCTTGCGCAAGTTAAAAATATTGCGACTGCATTAGCCATGGAACAATTATTTGTGTCCAAAAATGAAGTCGTAAAAACGTATATGGCAAATAGATGGACAGCAACTGTTGATGTGGTTGGCAATGCAATGGCCGCGATGCTGCACTACAAAAGCACTCACAAATCTAACTCTCTGAGCCTTGATACAATGACTTTGTCTGGTTTAGTTGCTGATATTGGAGCTTTACCCGTGCTAACTGAAGCGGAAAGACATGACAGTGTGTTTGCCAATCCTACGTTTTTAGATGTAGCCATTGAAAAGCTTTCGGGTAGAATTGGCGGCAGTATTATGCGTGAATGGCAGTTTAATGACATATTCATTGAAGTTGCAGAACATTGGCGAGATTTGGAATTCAATACATCTGCAGTGAGCTACATAGATTTTGTGCGTGTAGGGGCTGCATTAACTGGCAATGTTGATAACCCAGATGAAGTGTTTAAATTAGCGCAAGAACGTGGCGTATTTAAGGATATTGAAGAGCTACAGTCTCCAGAATTTATTGAACTAAGAGATAACGCAAAAGCAATATTCGCGTAATCGATACAAAAACGCACCTATTTGGGTGCGTTTTTGCCTACAAGGCATGCACTCGTGTTGTGACAATAAAGAGTCATACTAAACAAAAAGTATCACGCTTTACAATAAACTATCATACTTCACCAAGAGCCCGAATATACGCATGCAACCATCCAAATGTTACTCAAAAGTCCTTGATATGAATCGGGAGTCCATATACAACAATGACGCGGTGGATGTTTCACGCATAGATGACGCGAAGATTGTTTTACACTTCGTTGCTTAACCGTTAATGAATGTTGTGTCAGTTATGTCGGATCTTCTGTCTTTACAAACCGATTTCCTAATAGTAAGCAAATCGCTCACTTCGGGCTTACTTATAATTTAGTATTTATCTACTTTTGCGGTGTGTTTCTTTACTTCGTTATCTGTATTTTTTGCTCGAATATAAGGTATTGTAAATAAATGTTATTATACTGAAGTTGAAAGGCGACAGGTATAATTACGCAACGGCTACACAATTACGACACGATGACTAGAGTTTATAATGACCCAAATGACTGAAAAACAAAAAATGTGCAGCGGGCTGGCATATTTTCCTAGTGATAAACAATTACACGCCGACAGAATGCACGCAAAAACGATTTGTCATGCGTTTAATTTACTGCCACCAAGTGAATATAAGCAAGGTATGAGAATGCTCAAGCAGTTATTTGGTAGTAGCCAGTCTTTTTGGATAGAGCCTCATTTTTACTGTGATTATGGCTACAATATTCAAGTGGGTAAGCAGTTTTACGCCAATCATGGTTGTGTTATATTAGATGGTGCTTCGGTTGCTATTGGTGATGATGTAATGCTTGCGCCCGGTGTATTAATTTCTACTGCAACGCACCCATTAGATGCAATATTGCGTAAAAAAGGGATTGAAACGGCACACTCTATTACCATCGGGGATGGTGTGTGGATTGGCATGGGGGCAAAGATTTTGCCGGGCGTGACTATAGGCGAAAACGCGGTGATAGGCGCGGGTGCCGTGGTGACTAAATCGGTTAAAGCCAATACGGTTGTTGCTGGCGTGCCCGCTGTTTTTATCAAAAATTGTAATTAGCCCGCAAGTGACGTGGCATCACAATAAAGCATTAACCGGCACTTAGTTGGAGCCTAATGATAGGTAATTTCACTTCGCATTGGCACAAGCCTTGCGAGCACTTTATTTTGGGTAGTATGAGGAATATCCGCTTGTGTCATCGCGATAATTAGTAACTCTACGGTTTTATTAAAATGGCTTTCGTTAATTTGCATGCCCTTGTGTACATCAAACATAGAGTCACCCGTGTATTTGCATGGACCATCTACTACTAAACATAAGTGTTCGTTTAGTTTTTCGCGAAAACGATCAATATTCGTATTCTTAAAATACTCGGCTACATCTTCGTTAAAGCTAATTTCATATATCAAATTATCGGTAATTTGACTTATTTTAGGCGCGCCACCTATCTCTTGGTACAAAGTACTGTGGGTACTCGCGCAAGAGCTTAACCAGAAGCACGCCGACAACACGATGACCTTTACCGCATTGAAAAACAATGGATTGGCGTTACAGGGAAAAACGGATTTTTTTGAAAAAAGAAAAAAAGTATGCATATTAATGTAGGTGCCCTGTAAACGATAGATAAAAACCTTGCTGCTTTGGCGCTCCCGCAATTACTCCTAAGTCAGCCCATGCTAGGGTTAAGCTGAACGATTTTGAAGGTGAATAGCTTACGAAGTAGTCTAGCCAGTCATCTTCATTTAATCCCAAATTATCGGGTTTTTGTCTGTATTCCATACCAACAACCATGCTTTTAGAAAGTAAAATACCCGCAGAAGCTTCTAACATCATTTTATAACTATTATGCTGCGCCGAGCCAAACCCTAACAAGCCCATCTCGTTTGCTTTTGTTGCCCTTGCTGTAAAACTCCAAACAGCGTTATAGCCAGCAATGGCAGATAAGTGAATTTTCGTAGCGGCTACATAAAAGTCGGTACCTGAAGTAGAAGATGCGCCTAATGCTTTGGCTATAGCGGTATCTTGTAGTGATTTATGCATTGCACCAAGACTAATTTGCGGCCAATCTGAATACACGGCATCGGCAAATACTTTGTATTTAATGCCAATAATGGTTTGGCTGATATCAGGACCAATATTGCCTAAATCAAAGGTATGTTTAGCCACACTTACCTCGACAGTGTCGTAAAAAGAGGCACTGGCGCCGAAGGCTTGTAATTTGTAGTCTTGTAACGAAGCGTAAGTCATAAAGCTGCTTAGTGAAATTTCATCTTGAGAGTCGTAACCGCTAAGCGTGGCCCAAGGCACTATACCGCCACCGCCCGCGCCTTCAATCTGAATAAGTCCTGAGGTAGCCAGTAGCTTCCCTTGCGCAGCTTGTGCTGTATATGCCTGCAAGATAATAGCCGCTATTGCTAGGGCTTTAAGTAGCGTATTGAAAAATTTTGTCATACTGATAACAACCACTCTTTTGTTTCATTAGTATGCATCCATACCGTAAAATCATCCAATCCAATTGGCCGACATAAGTAGAAACCTTGCGCCCATGTGCAGCCCATATCGGCTAGCATCTGCAAACTTTTTTTATCTTCAACTCCTTCCGCAACCACCGTTAAATTAAATTTACTGGCGAGTTGTAAAATCGTTTCAACAATATCTTGATCGTCTTTGTTTTCGCTTAACTGCAGTACAAAGCTCTTATCTATTTTTAGAGTATCAACCGGCAAACTTTTTAAATAAGCGAGGGAAGAGTAGCCTGTGCCAAAGTCATCAATCGCAAGTTCGTAACCCTGTTGCTTGAACTCTTTCAAATATTCACTGGCACTTACTGGATCTTCAACTAATGCGCTTTCGGTTACTTCAAAGCTAAGTGCATCAGAGCTTAGGCCTTCTTTTAGCAGTAAACAGCGAATGCTTTCTAATAAGTATGGCGTACTTATATCTTTGGCTGATAGGTTAATAGCGATACTAAGATTAATGTCTTTATCAGCCATAATTTTGGCATCTTTAATGGCGCGGCGAATAACCCACTGCGTGACTTGTTGTATAAGCCCTGCGTGCTCAGCAATACCAATAAATTCATCGGGCGGAACAAAGCCCAGTTCAGCATCATTCCATCTTATTAATGCTTCTGCAGCGTTTACTCGCTGGCTAGATAGGTGTAATTTGGGCTGGTAATAAAGCGCCAAGTCGCTTGAGTTGCTCATTAAAGCACGTTTTAAGCGGCTCATAATTTGTACCCGCCGAACATACTTTTGCTCTAACTCGGGTGCATACTCAAGCATTAAAGAAGTTTGCAATTGGGCTTCATCTAATACAATGTTTGTTCTTTTAAAAAGTAATTCAGCACTACTTGCCTGACTAGGGCAATTCACTATGCCCATCGCAACTGCGAACGATATAGTAACGTCTTTAATGATTACCGTTTTTTCAATTGTCTGTTTTATTTCACGTAGTTGTGACAAGTTTATAGGCGTATTTCGTGCACTAGCTTCTATTGACGGGATCCATAAAAACTCGCCGCCTGATAGCCTTGCAGCAGTGCCCCCTAATTTACGCAAACGTCGTGCAATTTCGACTAAGCATTGATCACCATTTTGATACCCAAACACATCGTTTATATCCCTAAAACCTTGGATATTAATCGCCACGGCTTGAAAGTTTTGTGCAGACGAATTGCTCCCTAACATATGGTCAATTACTTGGCTTGTATGATTTCGGGTGAATAAACCCGTTAGCGTATCGTGTTGTGCCTGATAGGTTATTTGCTTTTCGCGTTCCTGAATGCTGCTTTGCATGTTTGTAAATGCATGAGACAAATGGGAGAACTCTTTTGTATGAGTATTGATAGTGACAATTTGCTCATAGTTGCCAGCAGAGATGCGCTGAGCAATAGTGGCTAGCTCACTAATGGGTTTTGCCAGCCTTCTTGAATACAAAGCAGCCACTGCAAATGCAAATAAGGCAGACACAATAATAATGATAGAAATACTGCTTTTTAAGGTCGAAAACTCAGCAATAAGCTCTTTGAGCGACTGCGTTAATGTAACTTCTATAGAAAACGTATCGGTTTGATAAAGTGCAAAATTTTGCGTGACCGAAACCGTATTGGCAAACACAATGTGAAACCAATCTAAATCTTCTATTCTAATACTCGAGGCAATAGGCAATGACTGCCTATTTTCCGATTCTACCCATATTTCTGGCGACGTAGACCGTTGACTAATAGCGTGCAGGCGGACTTGAATTTGAGTAGTGCTTTCAAGTTGTTCTATAAACGCCGAGTCAAGTTCGAAACCTACCATTGCCAGCGCAATTGGCGAAGGCGCGTCAATACGTAATATGATTATTTTATATATTTTCTGGTTAACCGTTAAAAAAGTGGATACGCCGCCTTCGACCAATGTTTCTTGCAAAAATGTTGGCGCGATGATCAATTTATTTGCGGCAGTTTCGTCAAATTCAGAATGCTTATTAGGCGACGTACCTAGTTGCTCATTAGTGCTGGTAATGGTTTGCCCATCAAGGCTAAAAATCGCCATTAAATCAGCGCTTATTCTGGCCCCATGATTAAATAATGCACTATTAATAGTTGCGCTGTCTTTGCTTGCAACCGCTTGTTTAAAACCGAAATCTTCAGTTAAGACCGAAGCCGATGTTAGTAGAAGCTCTTCTTGATTTTGCAGTACTTCGCCAAGAATTTTTTGGGCAAGTTGAATCTCTTTGTCGAGTTTAATTTGTGCCTGCTGGTAAGTCACCACCCAAAGATTGACTAAAATAGTTAAGCTCGTCAATAACACTAAACCTATGACGAGTCTAAAAATACCTTGATTGAGTGAACGAGTCGCCAAGTTATACCCTTTTTCTAAATTTTGAGCGAAAGCCATTTGGCGATGCTTGAGTATCTTTTGGTAGCAGCATATTGAGTTTTATGGTTTGGCTATTTTCATCTACATTTAGCGTAATAGACTGACGCTGGGCATTTGTTGCAGATAACCTTGCATGCCAAATGGTCGCATTTAAAACACTAAGCTGCTCGGCGGCTAATTGCTTGAACACAGACATATCAATACTAATTTTACCTTGTGCATTGCTTAGATAAGTGTGTTCATTTTCGGCGACATATATATAGCCAATCATACTGTCGTGTATATTGCACCCAAGCACGACTATTCCAGGTTTATCGAACTGGACTGGGTCAGCTTCGCTGCCGGTAAACATTTTTATTTCAAATGCTTTGGGGGATGAAAAACTATAAACATGATGGCGAACGTCATCACTATTTGGGAAATCGACTAACTGCCTTTGGTTAACAACCAGTACTTTAGGTTTAAATTGAAAATCAACTTGATCCATTACCGCAACATCCAGTGTCAAAACGGGCCTGTGACTACTCAGGGTGTTTTCGTAGGCAATGCCAATCACAGCATTAGGTATGGGCTTGTTATTGTTATCCACCACACTTATTTCAAAGGTGCTAGCAGCAGCAGTGAATGAAACTGCTAACAACAAGGCAACTATAAGATTAGCAATAAGCGGTAAAAAAGTCCGCCCTACAACAGTTTGGGTCATAAAAAACCATAATAAACAGGATGTAGGGAGGTTATCGGCTAGGACAAGCGGTTTCTGAAGTCTTCATAGGTAAAGGATTTTACAAGTGAAAATTTACCGTTACTGCGCAAAATACCTATGCTGGGATGTTGCACGCCGTTAAAAAAGCTCGTTTTCACCATGGTGTAATGCAGCATATCTTCAAATATTATACGATCGCCGGGTTGCAGTGGACTATCAAAACTATATTCGTCAATCACGTCTCCGGCTAAACAGGAGTTGCCGCCTAACTTATAAGTATAAGCTTTTTCGTTAGCGGCAGCAGCGCCCGTAATGCTTGGACGGTAAGGCATTTCAAGTACATCAGGCATATGGGCTGTAGCCGAAATATCTAAAATGGCGATTTTTTGTTGATTCTCAACAATATCTACTACCTCAGCAATTAACGCTCCAGCCTGCCAAGCTACTGCAGAGCCTGGTTCCATTATAATACGCAAATTTGGATACTTAGCTTTAAATGTTTTAAGCGCGTTTACCAAATGGTCAACATCATAACCTTGCTTGGTCATTAAGTGACCGCCACCTAAATTGAGCCAAGTTAAATTAGGTAAGTACTCACCAAATTTTTCATCAATAGCGTGCAAGGTTCTTTCAGTCGCGTAAGAGTCACATTCACATAAATTATGCACATGAAAACCCTCAATGCCCGACAAATCTTGACCCACTAGTTGTGACGCCAAAATGCCTAAGCGAGAGCCCGGTGCACATGGATCGTACAAGGGTGTTGCGGCTTCCTGATTTTCAGGGTTAACCCGCAATCCAGCAGAAACCTTCGTACCTAAAATCTGCGCTTTAAAGGTTTGCCACTGGCTTAGGCTATTAAAGGAAATGTGTTCACAAAGCGTGACAAGTTCGTCCATTTCGGCCTGCTTGTAGCCGGGCGCGTAGGCATGGACTTCTTTGCCCATCTCAAACTTAGCTAACTTTGCTTCCCATACTGAACTTGCAGTTGCGCCTTGAAGATATTGACCAATAAGGGGAAAGGTTGACCACATGGAAAAGCCTTTAAGTGCCAAAATGATATCCACACCCGCACGCTCTTGTACCGATTTCATCAGTAACAAATTCGCTTTCAACTTTTCTTCGTCACACACATAACATGGGCTGGGAATGGCCTTGTCGAGCAAGGCATTTATTTTACTCATTTAAATGGGCTCTCACATTCCATAACATGCCATGGTAAGCCATGCTCGTTCAGCATATCCATAAAGGGATCTGGATCAAATTGTTCCATGTTCCAAACGCCTGGCTTATGCCATGTTTTGTTTAACATTAAGGCTGCACCAATCATTGCGGGTACACCTGTAGTATACGATACCGCCTGAGCGCCTACTTCGTCAAAGCACACAGCATGCTCACAATTATTGTAAATAAAGATCGTTTTTTCTTTACCATCTTTAATACCCGTAATATAAGTACCAATACAGGTTTGTCCGGTATAACCTTCAGCTAAACTGCCGGGGTTAGGCAACACGGCTTTTAAAAACTCGAGCGGAACAATTTGCTGACCTTGAAATTCAATTGGCGCAATACTGGTCATGCCAATGCCTTCAAGCACACGTAAATGTGTAAGGTACTCATCACCAAAGGTCATCCAAAAGCGCGCGCGTTTTAGCGTAGGGAAGTGCTTAACAATGGATTCCAGTTCTTCGTGAAACATCAAATACGAGGCGCGTACACCAATGTTTTGATAGTCTAAATCTTCACGCACACTTAACGGAGGGGTTTCTTTCCACTGACCATCTTCGTAAAAACGGCCTGCTTGGGTAATTTCCCGTATATTAATTTCAGGGTTAAAGTTAGTTGCGAACGCCTGACCGTGGTCACCGCCGTTACAATCCACAATATCTAAATAGTGAATTTCGTCAAAGTAATGCTTAGCTGCATATGCGGTGTAAACGTTGGTTACACCCGGATCAAAACCACTGCCTAATAGCGCCATAATACCGGCTTCTTTAAACCTATCTTGATACGCCCATTGCCAAGAATATTCAAATTTAGCAAGATCTTTTGGTTCGTAATTAGCGGTGTCTAAATAATCTGTGTTGGTAGCTAAGCAAGCGTCCATAATTGGCAAGTCTTGATACGGCAATGCTAGGTTGACGACTAAGTCGGGTTTCACTTTATTGATAAGTGCGGTAACTTCCTCAGCGCTATCAGCATCTACTGCATAAACGCCTTTAACGCGGTCAAGTCCCACTTCTTGCTGCAAAGCTTCACACTTAGACACAGTTCTGCTGGCAAGATAAATTTCATCAAACAAGGCGGGTAAACGCGCACATTTTTTTATGGTTACCGAGGCTACGCCGCCTGCGCCTATAATTAATACTCTAGACATAATTTAATTCCTTTGAAAAACTACATGTCGTTAGCACTGGTAATATCTAAATATCTTATGTAACAAGAAATAACAGTGACAACTGATTTAAAACAGATTTATCGCATAATACGGTTAGAAGACATAGATAACAAGTGTCGGTTTAATCTGAAAAGTCGCAGGTGTAGGGTCTATCTATCTCAATCCCCTTATCCATATGCTGATAAGGATAAATTGTTATCGTATTGTAGCCTTGACTGTCAGTGATGATAAACACCAATGCATCTGAACCTAAGCGGTGTGGGTAGGTGACTGTGGCACTATAAACAAGTAAACTCGTTACCGGTTTGTTATTCGCGGTCTGCTTTAACATGAGGTTTTGCAGTTCTTCAATCATGTTAGGTGTTGACTGTTGTTGTTTATTGGGTACAAATACACACTCTAAGTCAGTTTCTCTCGATAGTACTGCAAATGGATAAAGTACTGCATTACGGTTAAGTATGATTTCACAAAAATCTATCGCTCTACTAATCATTGCTGCATACGGAATGTGCTGTTGCAAAATAAAATTATTTTTCAATGTTGCGCACCTGCATTTTTCGATGTCATATAGTCAATAACGGCTATTATTACTGAAAAGTTCACTGTTACAAAAACTTATTATGACAAAGAGAGAGAGGCATAAAAGTATTATGGAAAACGTAGGGAGGAAATATAAAAACGGATAGAAGTTTCGCCGCTTTGTCATTTTATAAGGCAGTAGCTTAAGCACATAGCCATTATTTATGGCGTCAGACAATTTGTTAGCGTTTGCAATCGTGTTATTAACGAGCGCCTTGTAAACCACCCGTGTGAACAATCATGATATTGCTATTGTCAGCAAAATATTGGGTCGTTAGAAGATCGTTCAATGCATAAAAGCACTTGCCTGAATAAACCTGCTCCAAAGTCATAGAAGGTATAGGAGGTGAATGCTGTAGCGATTGAAAAGAGGATGCATGGAATTGGCTAATAAAATTAACCAGGCTTGGGCTAGATTTAGCGTAACCGCCATGATGGTATTCATGAAGTATTTCCCAGTCAGCGAGCTTTACGCCGCGTTGATTATTGGCCGCTTCATTCTCATATAATAATCCCTGCACTAAGTCCTCTAGATAGCCTTTGCCTTTAAGCACAGCAATTCCTAGTACTTTGGTGGGTGTATTCGCAAATCCACGCACCAAACCAGCAAGTGTCCCGCCACTAGCGACAGGCGCAACAACATGTGTAAGGTGGGTTTGTTTAAGCTCAGTAAGCTGCACATTTACTTCGTTAACCATATCAACAAAGCCTTCTACACATGAGCTATTAGAGCCGCCTTCTGGTATGACAAAATCGGCGCCATTTAGTTTACGTAAGTTGTTGCAGTATGCAGGATCTGTTCGCTTGTTGTAGGTTTCTTTACTGACAAACTTAATAGTGGTTTGCCACTTTTGCAAATCGATCAACATAGGCGTAAGATTTTGTGAATAATTACCTCTTACAATTGCGGTTAATTTTATGTTCATGTTAGCGCAAACAAATGATAACGCATGTAGATGATTAGAATACCCCCCGCCAAAACTAATAACGTGCTGCACATTGTTTGCCAACATAAATTCAACACTAGGGGCGAGCTTTCGCCATTTGTTTCCCGATATGATGGGATGGATTAAATCATCTCGTTTACAAAATAATTGTATGTCTTTGGCCGCATTGGTATCAAATTGCGTGAATTGCCCTTCCGACGCTAAGTCACTCGCAATGTAAGGCCAATTTAAAGGGTTGAGCGGGGAAGGCAACACAAGAGACAAGTTAGCTAAGGTGTGTTTTGCATTGCTCATAGACTCGTCCGGTTTTCCTGTTTTTTGAGGAATAAGAGCATAAGCGAACTAGCTGCTTGGTCAACCCTGATTTGTACCGATTTAGAAAAATAAAATACTGGCATGCTTAAATTTTGTCTCTACTTCCTACTTCGCCCAATGCCAATATTGATACTAAGCATAAAAGCTGCGCATTACATAAACTTAATAATCCAAATAACGCTCTGCAGCGTTTTAATTACAGTGCACGTTACTTAAACATTAATAAAAACGCAATTATGGAATTATTTCCTAGCTGCTGCTTAACAGTGCAATGTGAAATTATTAGTAGAACGTTAACATCATCACAAAGGTAGTTTATACGATGAGAATTGCAACTTTAATTGGACGAAGCACAAGCAAGGTGCTTGTTGCCCTAGTCCTAGTTTTTAGCAGCCTCTATTTACAAGCTCAAAATTTACAAGACTTTTTCAATGATCCTAAAAAGGTAGGAGAAGCTCGTTTAAGTGTTTATTTCTGGGATATATATGATGCATCTCTATTTGCGTCAAACGGTACTTTCGCTGAGGGTAAACCATTTGCACTTGAACTAAAATACTTACGTAAATTTAAGGGTAAAGAAATTGCAAGTCGGTCTGTAGATGAAATGCGTAAACTAGGTATGCACGACGAAATTAAGCTCGCAAAATGGTATCAAGCCATGCAAGAAATTTTTCCTAATGTAAAATCAGGGGAAACAATTACAGGCATAGTAGATGAGCAACAGATAAGTCATTTCTACTTTAACAAAAAATCTTTGGGAAGCGTTCATGATAAAGAGTTTAGTCAATGGTTTTTCAATATATGGTTGTCTGATAGAACATCCGAGCCCGAGATGCGAGAGCAATTACTCGGTAAAACAGAATAGGAGCTTGATGTGAAAAAAAAATATACGAAAATTGTGCGTTTTTCAATAGTGTGTTGCAGTCTGTTATTGCTAAACGCTTGCTCAATATCCATTGATGGTAAAAACTATGCCGACCAACAGCCTGCCTTTGAGATTGAAGCATTTTTTAATGGACAAGTAGTTGCATGGGGAATTGTTCAGGATCGTTCAGGTGAAATTGTACAACGCTTTGTGGTTAATATCGATGGCAGTATTGAGGATGACGTATTAACCTTAGATGAATCATTCGAATACGGCGTGGGTGATGGACCTACAAGTAGAGTCTGGAAAATTACTAAAAATGCAGACGGTACGTATACGGGTGATGCGGGTGACATTGCGGGCAAAGCCACCGGTATTTCTTATGGGAATGCGTTTAATTTTGCCTATGAAATGGATTTAGATGTAGACGGAAGCACCTATCGGGTGAATTTCCAAGATTGGTTTTGGGCATTTGATAAGCAACATATAATGAATCGCGCTTATATTAAGAAATTTGGTATTGTCATGGCTGAAGTGACCATTTTCATGCAAAAGCAGAGTTAGCACTGTTTGTTAAAAAAACAATAATCATGAGAATAGGGCGCTAATTACGCAGAACGAAGTGTAAATACTGCCCTTAAACCTTTCGAATTTCGAATTTGAGACGTTTCAAACTGAATCTTACCACCATGTAATAACACTATCGCATTGACCAACGAAAGGCCTAAGCCATTGCCGCTAGAGGAACGGCTTGTATCTTCTCTGAAAAAGCGCTGTGTCAGCTTTTTGTGACTCTCACTGTTAACCCCTTTTCCTGTATCATCAACACTAAATTCAACACTGTTATCGGGCAGCATTTTAAGCGCTACATTAATCTGACCATGCTGTGGTGTAAACTTTATCGCGTTATCTAAGACGTTAGCAAAGGCTTGAAAAATGAGGTCTTTATCACCTATAAATTTACTCACCGCACCAATGTTAGTATTTAATACTATGTGCTTGGCTTCAATAAGTGGTGAATAAAGATCGACCGCGTCACTTGCAATTTCACTTAGTTCAAGACTAGAAAAGCCGGCTGTTTTAGCACTGCTTTCAATGTCGCTAATACGCAATAATGAATTGAATATTGAGAGCAGGTTATCGCATTCAGCAATGAGTGGTTCCCGCTCTTGGCTGTTCTGAATCGCTTCTAGATGACCTTTTAAGCGTGTAAGGGGTGTGCGTAAGTCGTGTGCAATATTGTCAGATACTGAAGTGATAGCGCGCACTGATACTTCAATTTTGTCTAACAGTTGGTTTAGTACCAACGTTAGCTTACTTAAATCATCCCATTGCGATTCGACGTAGAGTCTGTCACTTAAATTTCCGGTTGAAATAATATCGTCGGCTGTATCCGCAATTTTGTTAATCCTGCTAACGACATAATAGGCGACCCCTAAGCTGGTTACCGCGACAATACACACTATTATGATCATGATCCATGAAGATGCGCGAGCAAGTGTTACTGCCAACTCAATGTCTTGTACGCTTCTAGCAACCAGAAGACTATCTCCGTTAGGAAATTCTATGATCATGGCCATGGCCCGCTCTTGGGCTTTTTTAGGCGCATTTTTAAAGTAGTCTTTACTAATGATAGCTTGTATTTCAAGTACACCATTTTTGACTGATTCGACTTTATCACTCGGCCAGTTTGCTAAATTGCCGGCTAAGTAGCGCTCTTTGTTGTCCTTAAGAAAATACAGGAAGTCGTTGGTTTGCGTTGCCAAGCGTTGCTTGAGCGCTTGCAATACCGCGTCTTGACCACCTCCATTATATAAACTTCTAAATCCGCCTATATCGGCTTGAATAGCGGCTTGAGTTTCGCGCACGAGTAGGTCGTCGTTAGCAACCGTCAGGGTGTAAGTATTAAAACCGACACCTAACATTAATAAGATAATAAAGAAAAAGCTAACAATAAAGCTAGAGCTTTTAGTGTAAGCTTTAATTGCGCGCATTATTGACTCAAAATAGATATATTCGTTGACATTTAGCGACTGCTTATCATATAGCCAGCGCCGCGAATCGTTTCGATCATTGGATAAGAAAATCCTTTGTCAATTTTATTGCGTAAACGGCTAATGTGTACATCAATCACATTAGTTTGCGGGTCAAAATTGTACTCCCATACTTTTTCTAACAACATTGTGCGCGTTACAATTTTATCGGGGTTTTGCATCAAATATTCTAGCAGTTTAAATTCTTTAGATTGCAAATCTATGACTTGTCCGTTTCGCGTCACTTTTCGCTCAATCAAATCTAAACTTAACTCACCTAAGCTCATCTTCGTTTTTGCGTCTGGATTCACGGTGACTCTTGCGGCTAAAATTTCTATGCGGGCAAGTAATTCTTCAAATGCGAAAGGTTTGGTTAAATAATCGTCGGCGCCTGCACGTAATCCTTTTACTTTATCCTCTACTTTATTCTTGGCACTAAGAATCAGCGTAGGAGTTGTTACGCCTTTATTGCGGTAAGCATCAAGCACATCAATACCGTCCATTTCCGGCAACATGCGATCTAATATAATGACATCGAAGTTTCCTGATAAAGCAAGGGTTAGACCTAGCTTACCGTTGTCAGCATGCTCTATTGTATGATCGCACTGGCTTAATCCAGACTGGATAAACTTTGCAACCGTGGGTTCGTCTTCTACTAATAATATTTTCATTCTTAAACGATATCCAAAAGAGTAGTATTTGTCAGCTTAAATTACTGTAATTATTCAAAATAAGGAAAATAAATGTTTGTTATTATCATTTGTATCGCAATCGTCGTATTTATGCCAATGATTGCTAAACTACCTGTGGCTTTAAATATGGCCAAATTGGGATAAATTACGCAGTTTAGTTTGGAGTATAGGCATAGGCACCATTGTTGCGCATTACTGGTTGTTATTAGATTAGCCCAACAATAGCCTACTCATTTAATTTGTAATGGGAGTTTGTGTAAAGCATAAACTCGACGGATAAGGCGTAAAATGTTGTATTTCACCCTTTGCAGCAATTGCCTGCATTTTTTGCCAATAAATAGGATCTAATAAATCACCGTGCAGTTCTTTTAATAGATCTTTCAGATGCTTCTTGCCCACAATAAAATGTTCAAACTGTTCTGGAAATACATCTTGTGGGCCTACAGATAATGTGTCTAAAGCAAAAGGGTCATCATTTTTAGGCAAGGCACGAAACTGCCTTTCGTGCATAAAACAAATTTCATCGTAGTCATAGAAAATGACACGACCTGTTTTGGTTATGCCAAAGTTTTTATGCAACATATCGCCCGGGAAAATATTTGCGCTCGCAATTTGTTTAATACAGCGACCTAAATCGTCAATTGCGCTGCGGATTTTTTCTGGGTCAGTTTGTTGCGCCAAATATATATTTAGCGGCGTCATTTTACGCTCAATATAAAGATGCGTGATTATCACTTCATGTTCAGTGATCTCAACACTGCTAGCACAGGTTGATTGCAAATATTCTAGTAATTCAGCGCTAAAACGTTCTAGCGGGAAGTGAAAGTTCTGATATTCATGAGTGTCAGCCATACGTCCTACGCGGTCAGTATTTTTAACCAGGGTATAACAGTCTTTAACGTGCTGTCGGGTAATTTTTTTACTCTCAGCAAATTCATCTTTAATGACTTTGAAAACCACACCATAAGAGGGTAAGTGAAATACCGTCATGACCAAACCTTTGATGCCAGGTGCTAATTCGAAGTTGTCGGTAGACGAGTGCAAATGGGCCAAATAGTCGCGATAGAAAACCGTCTTTCCGTGTTTGAAAAAGCCTAAAGACATGTACAGTTCAAAGTTCTTCTTGTGCGGTAAAAGTTCTTGTAAAAACGCAACAACTTCAGCAGGGTGTTGAGTATTGGCCATAAAATATGAACGCGCAAAACTAAAAATAACGCTTACATGGGCGCGCTCAGTTAATAAGGCATCTATAACAATCGCTTTTTTGTCATTCATTTGTAGCGCAATAACAAAGGGTAGCGTTTCTTGGGGCATACAAATACGGCCCACCAAATAAGCCGCTTTGCCTCTGTAAAAAACAGGTTTTAGCAATTGCACTGAATGCACCGTCGCCAACTGTTGAATCGATAGTCGTTGCCGTAATGCATTCTCTAAATGCTGCGAGTCTCGTTCTAAATCTTCAAACTTTACATTAAAACGATAGGTCGCAAATAAGTCATCAAATAAATCCCGCACACTACCACTAATATTTAGCTCATTAAGGACTCTATGTCTAAAAAAGCCGCTTAAATGACAGCTATTAGCCTGCACAAAAATGATTTGATTGTTGGTTTCTTTGTGCTTGAAAATGCGCCCTAGAACGGAGTTATAAAATGTTTCAGCAAGTTCGAACTGTGGGTGGTCGGCTAATAAAGCAGCAAAAGCCTGCTTGGTTTGTATCCAAAATTGCTGGGCTTGAACGTGTGGATTTGTGACTTGATAAATAGTAGATACGGCCTCTGCAAGGCTTGATTCATATGTTTTTATGCGTTGGCTATTAGCGGTTCGAGACTCTGCTGTTTGGCACTGTTCAAAGCGCATCTGCGCACCCGCAGTAATGTAACTGAAATATCTAAAAGACTTATCAAAACCAGTCATTATTTGATAGGCCAATTGCTTGGCGGTTTTATCTAATGATAAATGGTCAGGCTCGCTATGAACATCAGTATGAGGCGCTGGGTTATAAGTTGGCATTGCAGCATTTTTATAGTAATTATTGGTTAATATCCTAGCAAGCTAACCATCTTATGGGAACCACTATTGTATAGATAGGTTTAATACTTAGTATCATCAATATGTATCGACAGATGTCTTTACGCTAGTAAATAACGTATTATCTGAGCTCATTTTTGCATAGGATATCTTAATGTTTCTATCTTTTTCATTTTTATCTAAGCAGCCATTGCGCGGACTTGTATTTTTATGTTTTGCATTAGCGCTTATGTCATGCAGTGCACCAAATTCAAAACCCGCTGACGCAATAATTAGCGCGGTATATACAGGCTTGCCAATTGATAAAGATATTGTAAAGGGTCGACTTAACAATGGCCTTGAATACTTTATTCGAGAAAATAGTAAACCAGAAAACTTTGCAGAGTTGAGACTCATTGTAAAGACAGGCTCTATTTTTGAAGATGATAGCCAACAAGGTTTTGCACATTTTGCTGAACACATGGCATTTAACGGCACAACAGATTTTGAAGCGCAAGAAATCATTGCTTTTGTTGAGTCCATAGGCATGAAATTTGGAGCCCATTTAAATGCCACCACAAGCTTTGATAACACAATCTATCAATTGCGCGTGCCAACAGATGATCCAAAAGTGATTGAAACCGCAATTCATATTTTGCAAAACTGGGCAAGTAAAATAACCTTTGATGAAAAAGCCGTTAATGAAGAACGAGGTGTTGTGCTTGAAGAGTGGCGCTCACGTAAAGGCGTTAGCGAAAGGATCGCAAAACAACAGTGGCCGGTTATGTTTGCCGGAACCAACTATGCGCAGCGTTTACCCATAGGTACTGAAGCGCTTATTATGCATGGTAAGCAAAATGATTTAGTGCGCTTTTACCAAACATGGTATAGGCCAGACCTAATGGCCGTAGTGGCAGTAGGCGATTTTAAATCGACAGATATAGAGTCCTTAATAAAACGATATTTTTCCCCGCTTAACAATCCAGATACGCCTGCGCTAAAAAACGAACAATTCTTGAGCCAAAATAGCGCGCCTATTGTAAATATATTTACTGATAAAGAATTAACCAGTACTTCACTTTCAAGTTCTTGGCGGCTTGTCGAAGATATTGATAATAATACGCATCAAGCTTATCGTGCGCGGGTGATCAAAAATTTGTTAAGTGGCATATTGTCAAAACGAATAAACGATAAGTCATTAGACACAGAAAGTGCATTTACCGCGGCGCAAATTGGCTTTAATCAAATCATTCCTAGCGCAGAATCATTTTACTTCAACGCCAGTGTAAAGCCCGGTCGCATCGAAGAAGCGTTTGCAAGTTTGCTTACCGAAATAAAACGCGCAGTTGACTATGGCGTTAGCGCACAAGAACTGGCCACCGAAAAGCGTTTGTATATTGAATGGTTTGAAAGCACTCTAAAGAGCCAAAATACAATTAGTCATAATGCTTACGTGAATAGTTACCTGAGTCATTTTTTAAACGGTGCTCCGCTTACGAGTATTGAGCAAGATTTTGTACTCAGTAAAGATATTTTAAACGAGCTTAGTCGTGACGATTTACAGCAGCAAATGAAAAAATGGGCTAAGCATCAAAACGCAATCATTTTCGTAAGCGCGCCAGAAAACAGCGCATTGCCGCTGCCCAGTAATGAGGATTTACTACAGGTTTGGAAAAGTGTGCAAAGCAGCAAAACGCTAGACTTTGTAGATAGAGCCCAAGTATCCACTTTGCTGTCAACTTTACCTCAGCCTGGGGCTGTACTAAATAAAAGCTATATTGAAAAGTGGGACGCTCACGAATGGTTATTGTCTAATGGTGTTAAAGTGGTTCTTAAGCCCACAAAGTTTACTGAAAACGCTATTTCGTTTAAAGCTATTAGCAAGGGTGGATATGCCTTAGTTGATGACGAAACCTATTTAACAACATTTGGCATGATAGATACCCTTAACTATATGGGCCTTGGCGATTTGGATATGGAACAATTTACGCAGTTTTCGCGCGGAAAACGTTTTTCGGTTAACCCTAGCGTAAACGATTATACTGAAAGTATGAGCGGCAGTAGTAATAAACAAGACCTTTTGTATATGATGCAAAGCATCTTTTTACGATTTACTGCGCCAGTAAAAGATCAAGAACGCTTTGAATGGCTAAAGGATAACTATCGACCGCGTTTAGCGAATAAATATAACAATCCTAACGCCCAGTTCTTTGCGGCTATTCAAGCAAAAACGCAAGGTGGAAATCCACGTAATGTAGAGTTTGATGTGGGCATGCTAAACAAGCAAAATCTTGACACTATTTATACGCTGTACAAAGAACGATTTGCCAACGCTGCCGACTTTACCTTTGTGTTTGTGGGCGATATGGATCTTGCGCAAATGGAAGACTTTTTGACTTTATATATTGCAAGTTTACCGACAACCCAAAAGTACGATCCACAGCAGAAACTGCCTAATTATGCGATGCAAGGTGAATACCAAATTCATATGAAAAAAGGCCTTGAAGAAAAGGCATCGGTTATTGTCAGCCTTTTTGGTGATGCAAGCTGGAGCTATCAAAACCAACTGGTAATGCAAGCGTTCGAAAACGCGTTAGAGAATGATTTGAGAACGCGTTTGCGAGAAGAGCTAGGCGCAGTGTATTCGGTAGGCGTAAATGCACAATTATCTCGCTGGCCATATCAAAATTATGGGTTGACCGTTAGCTTTACCTGCAATCCTGAGCGTATTGACGAACTCTATCAAGAAGTGCAGGGCGTGTTTGCCAAATTAATTAGCGGCGACATATCTTCTGAACAACTTCAAAATTTTAAGACGCAGATGCTCACTAGTCGCGAAAAAAATATGAAAGAAAACCATTTTTGGTTAAATCATATACTCGCACATTACACTGAGTTCGCGCCATTGCCGCCGCAAGAATATGCGCCTTTAGTCAAGAGCCTAACGGTTGATATGCTTGTTAACGCCGCCAAGCAATATTTGCAGACCCAGAATATACTGTATGCAACACTACAGCCTGAAGATGCAGAAGAAGCCAAGCAAACTACTCCAGATGAGCGTTACAATGAGCAGCCTAGAAATGATTAACAATATACCCTCGGAAAAACCTGCAGCGCTACGAATGCTTGATTACACACCGGCATTAGCGCACTATTTTGAGTCAATCAATAGCCAGTGGATTAACGATATGTTTGTACTTGAAGAAATCGATCAGCAAGTGTTGGGTAATCCACAAACAAATATTATAAATAAAGGCGGCAAAATTTGGTTTGTTGAACATACTACGCTTGGCATTGTTGGTACATGTGCGCTCTTAAATAAAGGTAACGGCGTATTCGAACTCACTAAAATGGGTGTGCTAGTAAGTGCTCGAGGTTTAAAAGTAGGCGAAAAACTACTTCAGCATGTGCTTTTTAAAACACTGGAAATGGAACTAAAAACACTGTTTTTATTGACTAACGCAAAGTGCGAAGCGGCCATTCATTTGTATGAAAAAAACGGCTTTGTACACGACAACGAAATTATGCAAACTTACGGTGCATGCTATGAGCGTTGTAATGTAGCAATGAAATACGTGAGTAAACAACAAAAATAGAATGGGCCGCTTGAAAGTTGCATGCAAAAGCGGCTAGGTTTATGCTAGTTTAAAAAATACAAACGACGCCGCTTAGTTTTCAGCATTACCAGTGGCTAGCGTGTCAAATAAAGGCCAAATAACAGCAATGCCATTGAAACATACAGAGCAAAAAAAGAGCATTTTAACGCGTATTGGAAACGCATTTGGCGACCGTTTGGCGGCTTTTTTGAATAAACCACGTGACACTTACACGGCTTTTAGCACGCTTACCACCCAGCAATTGAAAGATAGTCTGCAACCAGGCGATTTACTGCTGATAGAAGGCGATAGCCGCATTAGTACCGCAATTAAGTATCTTACACAATCAACATGGTCGCACGTGTGCATGTATATTGGCGATCAGCCCAACTTATCACCACTGCTAGAAGCTGATTTAGTCGATGGCGTAGTCACAGTACCGCTTGAGAAGTATAAGGGGTTTAATATGCGGATTTGCCGTCCCGTAAGTCTTACCGATGAAGATACCCAAACCTTATTAGAATATGTTATTTCCCGTATTGGCCTACAGTACGACACAAAAAATATCATCGATTTAATGCGCTATCTGTTACCGACTCCACCGGTTCCCGCGCGTTTTCGTAGGAAACTTCTTGAATTTGGTAGTGGCGATCCTACAAAAGCTATTTGTTCTACGCTAGTGGCTCAGGCCTTTCACTCTATTCACTATCCAATTTTGCCGCTCAGCATACCTAAAAATATCACTATTGAAACAACCGAAGCGCCCGCGCAAAGCTTTTCAATACGAAGGCCCAGTCGTATTTTAAAAGACCGTTTTGAAAAGCGGCATTACAGTCACTTTATTCCAAGAGATTTTGATTTATCGCCTTATTTTGAAATAGTAAAGCCAACATTAAAACATGGCTTTAATTATCAGAATGTTGATTGGATTGACGAAAAAAATGTGGATGAAAAAAAGTCGCGTTCAAAATGACGCACGCAGTTATTGGATTTATACTGACTAATTGATTAGCTGGGCTTATTGTAGTCAGGGCGATATTTTTTCACCATACCTTGTAAAAAGTTGCGCAGTAACTGGTCACCACACACTTTATAGCTTCTATGATCTGTTTTTCTAAATAATGCCGATAGCTCACTTTTACCCACGTTAAATTGCGCCAATCTTAATATATGCATCATATCTTCTTCACGATAGTTCATGGCAATTCTAATTTTGCGCAATATATCATTATTTGAAATACGTTCGCTGCCGCTGAGTACTTTAGGAGGCTTAGCATTAGGACCTTCTTGCTTGCCACGTCTTTTAATGATGAGTCCATCTAAAAATAGTGCGAGGGTTTTATCTCTGCAAGGTAAAAAACCTTTTTCCTCTTCTTGTTTCATCAGGCTATGTAAGTATTCTTCGTCCATCTCATAATTCATCAGTTTAAAAATACCGATAGTGGCACTATCGTTCAAAGTTAATGCATAACGAAGACGTCGTAACACGCTGTTTAAAAAAGGGTTATGGTTGCCAGGTACGGCAGGGCTAGAGTGTGTTGTGTTCAAATTAGACATGTTAAGCATCGGCTGATCTAGAATGCGCGTAGTATAATGCAAAGCCGACCTAAAGGCGACATTGAGGGTACTGCGTTTATTCACATATCCTTTTTTTATGCATTCTATGTACCGAAATCCTCATGTACAGTTTGCTCGCCTTATTTGTTGAGATTGTTAAGTGTTTGTTATATATAGATTAATCAATTACATGAACGCTACTAAAGTCGTATATTTTGACTGCTTAAAGCTCGTTTTAAGCCGATTTTTATATAGGAAAATTTGGGTCTATACGATACAATTTACTTGTTCGACCAGTACATGAAACGGAAGCTGGTTTCACTCTTCAGCGTAGTTTCCGCGCACGTCATTTCTAAACAATTACCTTCAGAATTAAATCTCATTAATTATTAGAAATGGCCCAATGTATGGTCAAATACAAGGTAACAACCTTTTCAACTAGCTAACTTTTATTCTTAAAAGTTAGCACTAAATAGGAATAAATATGAAACATACTTTTATTGCTCTTACACTTGCCGCTGTTTTTGCATCACCCGTTATGGCCAAATCTCCAGATTGGACATTTGTTGAAGGCAATTACATAAAGGTTGACTTTGACGACATAGCTGATATTAAACCAGATGGTTTTGCAGTGAATGGTTCATATCTTGTAGATGAAAATATTTTTGTAACGGCTAGCGTAGGACGTGTATCTGACGGCTTCCAAAATATAGATTTAACCGCAAAAGTTGCGTCTGTTGGCGTGGGTTATCGATTAGGTGTGAATACGTATACCGATGCCTATGGTGAAGCTTCAGCTCGCTACAATAAGCTACGAGCGAGTGGTGCAGGTTTCAGAGATAGAGACAGCGATACTGACCTAGGCGTTAAAATTGGCTTACGCAGTCGCGTACTTGACACGGTTGAATTAGACGGCTCTGTTGGCTATAACAGCACCGATTTTATGGATGACACAAGCTTTACCGGTAAAGCAACATATTATTTTACCCCCTCTATTGCGGCTGGGGTATCGATATCTGCAGGTAGTGACGAAAAAATATATGGCGGTAATGTTCGCTGGGTATTTTAGGATGTAAATTAATTGCGTAAATACTAAAAAAGAGCGTTAATTTAACGCTCTTTTTTTATCTACTACGCCTTGTGTAAACGTTGCTCTAAGTCGCGCATGGCAATATCCATAGCTTTTGCTATGGCTTCATTGTAGTTGTGTACAAACTATATGTGCGTGCGGCCGCCAATAAAACTCCTTTTCGAGTTCTCGCAACTGACGCTAACCTGTTTGATGGGAAAGAGTAACTCAAATAGTTAGTTTACCGACCAGTCGTATTTTGACCTTATACAAACCTCAATAATCAATCACTTCGAAAGCCGCAATACCATTAAAATTAGTACCAATTGACTAATTCAGGGTTTAATAAACGCTATCAACAATGAATAATGAATTTGATAATTCCCAACCTGACCGAAAATGTTTACATGTTTTTCTACTAATACCCCGATTTTCCTATTGACATATAGACGTCTATACGGCAAATTGAGTCCCCTAAAACAAATAAGAAAACTAACGACATGAATATCATTACTATTAATGTAATTGCATCTTTAATGATGCGCATTATTATGATTACCACCTTTGTAGAGGGCGGTCGTTAGCTTGTGCCATTTTTTAGTTAACGAAAGCCCGCATATTGCGGGTTTTTTGTTATTCAGCAATCTAGAATTTCAGATTGTAGGCAAAACAGACAATTGTATATTAGTTATTAACATTATTAGATAAAGGCGGGATTTTCGATGAAGGTGTTAAAATTTGGTGGGTCATCGTTAGCAGATGCTACGCGCTATCTAAATGTGTATGAAATTAGTTCGGCTGCACACAAAAGTGCAGATTGTAAGGGGGCTGCGGTAGTGCTGTCGGCACCAAAGGGTGTCACCAATGCATTGTCGTTGCTTTGCGAACAAGCGCAACAAGATAAAGACTTTCGCGAATTGTTAGCGAAATTGGATATGACATTGCATGGGATAGCAAACGAACTTAACAATACCCTTAAAGATTTTGATTTTGCGACTGTCGACACCTTTATAACCGAACGCCTAACCTTGCTTGAGCAGCAGTTAAGCGGAATTCGTCTGCTAGGAATTTGCCCCGATCAAGTCACTGCAAGCATTTTAAGCATGGGCGAATATGTCAGCGTGCAAATATTTAGCGCGGTGTTAAGTGCCAAAAAAATTAAAAACATTATTATTGATCCCGTTAAGTACATTGTTGCAGAAGGTGACTACTTAGACAGCGTTGCCTTACTATCTGAAAGTCGTGCAAGGTTTAGCGATGTTCCCAATGACGGCAGCCTCTTATTGGTTATGCCGGGCTTTGTTGCGGCAAATGAACAAGGCGAAAAAGTCACGCTAGGGCGTAACGGCTCTGACTACTCTGCGGCTATTCTGGCAGCTTGTATTAACGGCAGTTGCTGCGAAATATGGACCGATGTTGATGGTGTATATAACGCCGATCCTAATCAGGTTGAAGGTGCGGTATTACTCGATAAGCTTACTTATCAAGAAGCCATGGAGTTATCCTATTTTGGCGCCAAGGTTTTACATCCCAAAACTATTGGACCCATTGCACAATTTGGTATTCCTTGTCTAATTCGCAATACGCTTAACCCAAGTGCGCCTGGCACCTTAATTAGTCATGAAGCCAGTGAAAAGTGGACCAGTGTGAAAGGTATTTCACATTTAGAAGATATTTCTATGTTTAATATTTCTGGGCCAGGCATGAAGGGCATGGTGGGCATGGCAAGTCGTATTTTTGATGTTATCTCCAAGGGTAATATCTCTATTAGCTTAATCACGCAAAGTTCATCTGAGTACAGCATCAGTTTTTGTATCGCCAAAAAAGATACGACTAAAGCCAAAGCATTACTAGAAGATAACTTTATATTAGAACTAAACAATCAACTGCTTGAGCCAATAGAAGTGCGCGAAGACCTTGCTATTGTTACCTTAGTGGGTGATGGTATGCGCCAATCTAAGGGCTTGGCCGCAAAATTCTTTAAATCTTTAGCGCAAGCAAGGGTGAACAACATAGCGATTGCGCAGGGTTCGTCTGAGCGTTCAATTTCAACTGTTATTGAAAATAGTAAAGCGAAGAAAGCCGTAAAAGTGATTCACCAGAACTTCTTTACTCAAATGCTGAGTATTGACGTGTTTTTAATTGGTGTTGGCACAGTAGGAAAAGAATTGCTTCGCCAAATAGGGCAACAACAGCAAGCCTTATTAGCGCGCAATATTAAGCTAAGTGTTTACGGTGTTGCCAATTCTAAACAGTGTTTATTAAATCCAAACGCAATAGACTTATCGCAAGATGTTAAAGCTCAACTTAAGCTAGCCACAGAGAGTTTTAGTGTCGATAAAATAGCGAAATTCGTAAGTGCTAACAGTTTAACCAATCCGGTACTGATTGATTGTACAAGCAACAAAAAAATAGCCAGTTTATATGTACATCTGTTGCAAGCGGGTTTTCATGTTGTGACGCCTAATAAAAAAGCCAATACAGGCGACTACGCAGATTATTTGACCCTGAAAAAGACGGCATTGCAGTGTAATCGTCAATACCTTTACGAAACCACCGTGGGGGCTGGGCTACCTGTTATTGATAATCTGCAAAAGCTTGTTATAGCGGGTGATAAGCTAGAGAAATTTGAAGGCATACTGTCGGGTTCCTTATCTTATGTATTTGGTAAGTTAGACGAGGGCATGAGTATTTCGCAGGCCACCCAAACTGCCAAGAAAAATGGCTTTACTGAACCTGATCCAAGAGACGATTTAAGTGGTATGGATGTGGCTCGCAAGCTATTAATAATGGCACGTGAGTCAGGCTTAGCGCTTGAGTTAAGTGACATAGAAATAGAATCTGTTATTCCAGACTGGTTTGATGCAAGCGGTGATATAGACACCTTTATGGCCAATTTGCCTAAATTAGATCAACACATTGCCGAGCTAGCAACAGCCGCTAAAGAACAACATAAAGTGTTACGATATGTTGGCTCTATCGCTGCAGGAAAGTGTAAAGTAAGCATTCAGTCTGTTGCTTTATCGCATCCATTAGCGGCGGTTAAAGATGGCGAAAATGCGCTAGCCATTCATAGTAAATATTATCAACCCATTCCGTTTGTAATCCGCGGCTATGGTGCTGGCGCAACGGTAACTGCCGCCGGCGTATTTGCGGATATATTGCGCACTATGCCAATGAATTTGGAATTCCATTAACATGGCGACTACTCGCGCTTTTGCGCCTGCATCCATTGGTAATGTAAGTTTAGGCTTTGATGTATTAGGTGCTGCTTTGGCACCTATTGACGGTACTTTATTAGGTGATTGGGTTGAAGTTAGTGACGCCGAGTGTTACTCGCTCAGCCAAGATGGTCGATTTGTGCATAAATTGCCGACGAATATAGACGAAAATATCGTAACGGCAAGCTATAAATACTACCAAGGCGCACTAAAAAATAAAGAATTAGCACCGTTAAAAGTGAAGATGCACTTACATAAAAATTTACCTATTGGCAGTGGCCTAGGCTCAAGTGCAAGTTCAATCGTAGCCGCATTTTATGCCCTTAACGCACATGCAGAAAAAGTGTTTGGGCACGTCATCTTCAATGAAGATGAGTTACTGACCATGATGGGCGAGTTGGAAGGACAGATTAGTGGTAGTATTCATTATGATAATGTTGCGCCTAGTTACATCGGCGGCATGACCTTAATGACGGGAGAAAGCTCTCCCATTGCGGTGAAGCTTCCAGTATTTGATAATTGGTACTGGGTAAGTTGTTATTCTGGTTTAACCGTATCAACCGCTAAAGCCAGAGCATTGTTGCCTAAAGAATACTCACTGGCCGACACCCTAACCTTTGGTAGACAGCTTGCGGTCTTTGTTAATAGCTTACACAACAATGAGCCAGCACTTGCCGCCCGCATGATGAAAGACGTGATTGCCGAACAACATCGAAAAGTGCTGCTGCCCGAGTTCGATAATGCGAGAATGTTTAGCCAGCAAAATAATGCCTTGAGTTTTGGCATTTCAGGTTCGGGTCCAACGGTATTTGCGGTGACTGAAAACCTGGACGATGCCAACGCCATACAGCAATGGTTAGAAAGTCATTACATACAAAATCAAGATGGTTTTTGTCATATTTGTAAAATTGATACACAGGGTACGCGGGTTATTTGATTGTTTGCATGGTCAACCGCGGCATCATAATAAGACATTGGAAAAAGTTGTTTGTTATGCGCGCTGTATTGAGGCAGAATTATTGCCCGTGAGTGGATATAATAATACCAACACCTGTCATTATTGACTTGCAACAATATTAAAAAAAAGAGTAATTTGTGGAATTAGTAAATTTAAAAGATAAAAGCGATACCGCTAGTTTTTGTGAAGCGGTGCAAAGAGGTTTGGGCAAGCAACAAGGCTTGTATTTTCCCGAGAGCATTGCACCTTTAAGTAATATCGATGAATTGCTTTGTATGCCTCTTGCGCAAAGAAGTATTCATATATTAACGCATTTAATTGGTGATGAATTACCGCACGATAAAGTAGCAGAGTTTGTTAATAAAGCGTTTACCTTTCCTGCGCCATTGGTCAAAGTTACCGACAATATTTATAGCTTAGAGTTGTTTCATGGGCCTACACTTGCGTTTAAAGATTTTGGTGGCCGTTTTATGGCGCAATGTTTAGCGTATATAAGCAACGGCAAGCCGGTTACAATATTAACCGCAACATCAGGAGATACGGGCGCCGCAGTCGCGCACGCATTTCATGGCATTGATAATATTCAAGTCGTTATTTTGTTTCCTAAAGGTAAAATAAGTCCATTACAAGAAAAGCTGTTTACCACCTTGGGCGGCAATATCCATTCTGTGGCTATTGAAGCCGATTTTGACGCTTGTCAGCAATTAGTCAAAACCGCATTTGACGATCCGGAAGTCCGTGATGGTTTGCACTTAAATTCGGCTAACTCAATTAACATAAGCCGACTAATGGCACAAATTTGTTATTACTTCGAAGCAATCGCGCAGTTACCTAAAGAAAAGCGACAAAAAGCGGTGTTTTCGATACCAAGCGGTAATTTTGGTAACTTAACCGCGGGTATTTTAGCCAAGTTATTAGGCTTGCCTATTAAGCGCTTTGTTGCGGCGACCAATAGTAATGACACAGTACCGCGTTATTTACAAAGTGGTTTGTGGGAGCCGAATAAAACGGTCGCCACTATTTCAAATGCAATGGATGTAAGTCAACCTAATAATTGGCCTCGAATTCAGGCTATGATAGACAAGGGCTTATTTGACCGTGAACAGTTAATTGGTGAAGCGATAGATGAGCAATACACGCAAGTCGCTATGCGCAAACTGGCTAGCTTGGGCTATATTTCTGAGCCGCACGCTGCTGTTGGTTATCGATGTTTAAGTAAAAACTTAAAAGACGACGAAGTGGGTATCTTTTTAGGTACGGCGCACCCAGCTAAATTTAGAGAAACAGTAGAGAATGTATTGGGTCAACCTATCTCGCTCCCTCAGGCTTTAGTGGATAGCTCTGCTAAAGATGATTTATCGATAGAGCTTGAAAATAGCTATGAAGCGTTAAAAGCTCATATGTTTGCACTATTAAAATAATGCGTATTGCAGAAGAAATACAATGACGTGGCAAGACTTGTTAAGTGCGGAGAAAGAAAAAGATTACTTTTGCGCCTTATTAACGTTTGTGCAGTCACGTCGAGCGCAAGGTGTGAAAGTGTTTCCTGCTCAGTCAGACGTATTTAATGCCTTCACGTTAACTCAGCCTGAAAACCTTAAAGTGGTCATTTTAGGACAGGATCCCTACCATGGCACTGGGCAAGCACATGGTTTAAGTTTCTCTGTGCAAAATGACCTTAAAATCCCTCCTTCATTACGCAATATTTATAAAGAATTATGCAGTGATATTTCACATTTCAAACCACCACAGCATGGCAATTTAAGCCAGTGGGCAAAGCAAGGTGTGTTACTTTTAAATACCGTGTTAACGGTAGAAGAAGGGCAGGCTAATGCGCATAAAAATAAAGGCTGGGAGATTTTTACTGACAAAGTGATTATGCAAATAAGCGAACAGCTAACGGGGGTAGTATTTTTGCTTTGGGGAAAACCAGCTCAGCAAAAGATTAAGCTAATTGATACTAGCAAACATGACATTTTAACGAGTTCACACCCATCACCGTTGTCGGCGCATAGAGGATTTTTAGGTTGCCGCCACTTTAGTCAAGCGAACGATTTGTTAATTGAGAATGGCAGGCAACCGATTAATTGGCAAGTGCCTTAGCGATATTATCGCAATGGCGTATTATCTAGCATGTTCAAGCTGTAAATCCCAACCTACATCCATGTCTCTTAATTCTTGTTTAAGACGATAGCGTTCTTTAATCGCTTCAATCTCACGCCATTTTCTTTTTTTACTTTTGCTTTTAACGCTACGGCTTTCGTTTTCTACGACATTCAAAAATTCTACTGATCCCATGAATCTGCTCCTTTAAGATACTACGAAACAAAAAGACCTGCTGCATGAAAAGATAGACTAAACTCAATGCAATCACATCATACACCTCACGTCTTCCGTGCATTTTATACCATAAAAGAAGGTGAAATAAAACAAAAAAGTTAACAGGATGTAAAGCAAGTAGGCATTGACAGAGAAAATAGATGTATATATAACCTTTGAAAACAGCACGTTATCAGCAATGAAAGTGGATTCAATGCTGATAACGAATTTTTACATTTTTTTAAAGATTTGTATTATTATTTTTGTTTATAGCGCTTAATTAAAGCTTGTGTCGAGACATCAGCATCGTCAACCGACATATTTCCTTGAATCATATCAAGGACTTGGTTGCCCAACTCTTTACCTAATTCAACACCCCATTGGTCAAATGAATTAATATCCCAAATGCAACCTTGCACAAATACTTTATGTTCGTATAGGGCTACTAGCGCGCCTAAACGTGAAGGATTTAATTCGTCGAATATCAAGGTGTTACTAGGGTTATTTCCCGGCATCGTTTTATGTGCAGCAAGTACTTGTTTTTCATCGTCAGATAAGTTGCTGTCGGCTAAATCTTGATAGCACTGCTCAAACGTTTTCCCCTGCATAAGCGCTTGCGCTTGACCAAAGCAGTTTGACGCCAACATATCGTGATGCGTTTGTTGTTCGCCTTTATCTAAATTAGGCACCTTGATAGGGAACATAAAATCAGTTGGAATAGGCAAATTACTTTGGTGAATAAGCTGATAAAAAGAGTGTTGACCATTAGTACCTTCGCTACCCCAAATAATGGGGCCCGTGCCATGGTCAACAGTACGTCCAGTAATGGTTGTGCTTTTACCATTGCTTTCCATGTCTAATTGCTGAACATAGGCAGGAAAGCCGCGTAAATAATGGTAATACGGCAATAGTGCATGAGATTGCGCACCCATAAAATTACGATACCATACCCCTAACATGGCCAGTATGACGGGCATATTTTCTTCAAAGGGAGCCTGCGTAAAATGGCAATCCATTTCATAGGCGCCTTTCAGCAATGCTTCGAAATTGTCGTAACCCAAAGCCAAACTAATGGATAAACCAATAGCTGACCACAGTGAGTATCGTCCACCTACCCAATCCGCCATGGGGAATACGTTATTTTCAGCCATACCAAATTTTACCGCGGCTTTTACGTTTGAAGATACCGCAACAAAGTGTTTGGCGATATCTTGTTGCGTGGCACCTTGGTTTAAAAACCAAGCTTTGGCCGACAAGGTGTTTTGCAATGTTTCTTGGGTGCTAAAAGACTTTGATGACATCACAAAAAGGGTTTCTTGTGCATCACACTCATTTAATACATCGGCAATATGACAACCATCTACGTTGGCTACAAATACCACATTTACCGTGTTAACTTTATAAGGCTTAAGTGCCTCAGTAATTATTTTAGGACCTAAAAACGAACCACCTATACCAATGCTCACTATTTTTCGAATCGGCTTACCCGTAAAGCCTGTATGCGTTCCATTATGAACCGCTGCGGTGAAAGTTTTTATCTTGTTCAGAGTTTTGGTGACTTCGGGCATCACATCTTGGCCCTCAAACTTTACCGGCTTGCCGGAAAAATTTCGCAGTGCAGTATGCAGTACCGCTCTATTTTCGGTCGTGTTTATCTTATCGCCTCTGAACATTGCGGTCATTTTATCGGTCAGGTTGCATTGTTTCGCGAGCGCAAACAAATTTTGCAACACTTCTGGCGTTACTCTATTTTTTGAATAATCTAAAAATAGGCCAGCTGCGCTGAGTGAATATTGTTCAGCACGGTCGGGATTAGCATCAAACATGTCTCGCATATGATGACGTTTTACCAAGGGTGCATGATGTTCTAGATTTTTCCAAGCTTCGGTTTGTTTTAGTTTGTGCATGGTGTTCCCAGTCTAATTTTTGTTAATGAAGCGCTCAGGTACACGCTTTATTGAAGTTGTTTTGCTAATAAGCTTTCAAGTTTACCTTGGTCGGCGGCAAAGTTGCGAATACCTTCACTAAGCTTTTGTGTCGCCATTGGGTCTTCATTCATTTCCCACCTAAAGGACACTTCACAAAGCGCTTCAGGCGCTTTTTTACTTGCGCCTTTATCCACTAATTTGGTTTCTAGTGCACCCGCGGTATTGGCTAATTCGTCTAACAATTGCGGGCTAATGGTCAAGCGATCACATCCTGCTAGCTCAATAATTTCACTTGTGTTGCGAAAACTAGCTCCCATCACTACGGTTTTGTAACCGTGCTGCTTGTAATAATTATAAATGTTGGTTACCGAAACTACGCCGGGATCGTTTGCGCCAGAATAATCGGTATCGGCATTGTTTGCCTTGTACCAATCTAATATTCGACCCACAAAAGGCGAAATTAAAAATACGCCTGCCTCGGCGCAAGCGCGCGCTTGTGCAAAACTAAATAACAGCGTTAAGTTACAATTTATACCTTCTTTTTCAAGCTTTTGTGCCGCTTTAATACCTTCCCATGTCGATGCGATTTTGATCAAAATACGCGATTTATCAACACCCGCTTCTTGATACATGGCAATTAATTGTTGGGCTTTATCAATAGTCGCTTGCGTATTAAAAGATAAGCGCGCATCTACTTCAGTAGAAATACGACCGGGTATAAGCTGCAGAATTTCTTGGCCAATTAACACCGACAACTTATCGCCAGCGGCCAGAAGTTGTTCTTCAAGTACCTTACTTTGCGTTTTTGCATACGTTATCGCTTGCGTAATCAAATTCGCGTATTGAGGCAAAGAGGCTGCTTTTAATAACAACGAAGGATTAGTGGTTGCGTCAACCGGTGTATATTTTTTTATAGCTTCTATATCGCCAGTGTCGGCGACAACGGTTGTGATAGCACGCAATGATTCTAATTGATTAGACATGTTTGATAGCTCGCTTGTATTGAATTTTGGTAAATAACCATCATATCAATTATATAGCCTGAATGACTAGGGAAAAACAGTTAAGTGACACAAAAATAAATCGCTTTTAGGCATTGAGTAAGCATTACCGTGTCAGCTTTCTAAACACATTGTTACAACAGTGATATTGGTCGAAAATAAGGTTAAGCTCGTATATTCTACAGCGTATAAAATTATCTCTCAGTTATTTGTATTCACATAAATAGGATCCCGCATGCTAGTTGTTGTTTCACCCGCTAAGAACTTAGATTATAAATCAGCACTCCCCAACGCCATAGTCGACGAATCGTTAAAGCCTACCCAACCGGTCTTAATGAGTAAGATAAAAAAATTGGTCAAGGTCTGCAAAACGCTGACGCCAGCAAATTTAAGTTCTATGATGAAAATAAGTGACAAACTGGCCATTCTTAATGCTGAGCGTTTTTCAAGCTTCCGTTTTCCGTTTACGAGTGACAACGCCCGACCTGCTATGTACGCCTTTAATGGTGATGTATATACCGGCTTAGATGCTGGGACCTTAAATGATAAGTCGGTGGCTTATGCGCAGCAGCATTTACGTATTCTGTCAGGCCTATATGGTGTGTTAAAGCCTTTGGATTTAATGCAGCCATACCGTTTACGTTTAGAAATGGGCACAAAAATAGCCATTGGTGACAGTACTAATTTGTATCAATATTGGCAAAATACCATCACCAATGAACTTAACCATGCCATTAGCGGGCAAAATAATAAGCTCTTAGTTAACTTGGCTTCAAATGAATACTTTTCTTCTGTAAAGCCGAAGTTACTTGATGCAACCATCATTACTCCACAGTTTAAAGATGAAAAGAACGGCAAATTCAAAGTGATTAGCTTTTACGCTAAAAAAGCACGGGGTTTGATGGCGCGATACATTCTTGAAAACCAAATTAGTGAGGTGAGTGAGCTTAAAAAGTTTGATGTGGCAGGCTACTATTATGATGAGCAAGAATCGTCTGCCACCAACTTAGTGTTTAAACGAGCACAGCAGTAAGCAGGCAAAATAATTGGGTGATATTATTTACCGCAGCATTTCTTGTACTTTTTAGTACTGCCGCATGGGCAAAGATCGTTACGACCAATTTTAGCTCCCTCTCTTACTACCGGTGTTAATGGCTCATGATGGTGATGGCTACAACCCGGACCATGAACATGACCTTCGTGGTCATGTGCTGTCTGTTTAGTTGTCATATTTTCCTCGTTAAATTTAGTTAAAGACTTTCCCCGTCATAATAACAGTAAAGATAAACATTGAAAAATAATTGCATAGGGTAAATAGCAGTAACGCTTTATTTAAATACCCTATTACCGATGCGCTCTTGTTAGGATAATTTGCGATTGTCTACTATTAGTGTTTAATGAAAATCATCAAATAGCCGATATAAACGAAATACTATTTTCATTAGGTGGCACCGTGAGCAATCTCCAGCGAGGTATCCTAAAATGTTTGAGTGTAGTCTACATAATTGCGCAACTATGTTGGACCAGTCATGCCATAGCTGAAATAAAATTGAGTTTCGGAGTTTACACCGCAGATAAACCAACCGTTGTAGTTAAAAAATTCAAGCCACTGCTCAAGTTGCTAGAAACCTCCATCAGCGAAGAACTAGGGCAAGCAGTGAAAATTAAACTACAGGTTGCCAGCACTTATGCTGCGGGTGTTAAAGATATTAGCACTGGAAAAGTGGATTTTTCCCGTCTTGGGCCAGCGTCTTATGTCGAGACGAAGAATCTTCAACCGGGTATCCAAATTCTTGCTCTTGAAGCCATAAACGGTGAAAAAACGTTTAACGGTGTTATTGGAGTGGGTGCAGAAAGTTCCATCATGCATGCTGCCGATCTAAAAGGAAAACGGTTTGCTTTTGGCGATGAAAGTTCCACTATTGGACGTTATCTTGCTCAACAATACTTATTTGAACAAGGCCTGCGGTCGACTGATCTCGCGCATTATGATTACTTAGGGCGTCACGATAGAGTCGGTTCTGCTGTTGCATCAGGGCAATACGATGCGGGTGCCCTGAAACAGAGTACCTATAATAGATTGGTCACAAATGGTGCTAAGTTACGAATCTTAGCCACATTTAGTAATGTCACCAAACCTTGGATAGCACGCGCCAACTTAGATGATAAAATTGTTTCTGCGTTAAGAACAAGCCTTCTAAAAATAACAGACCCAGTGGCACTAAATGCACTGCAAAAAGATGGGTTTGTTGAGGGTAACGACGAGGATTATGCCGTTATTCGACTTGCTATTGATCAGAATTTGCGGTTTTTCAACTAATGTATCCGGCATGCAAGTAGATTTAAGCACATGAGTCTTGCTAAAAACAAACCTCGGTTTACTACCTCTGGCAAGCGAAAAACGCTTATTAGAACCGTGCTGATGAAGGTTGGAAATATAATTAATCAACAGCCTCTGTGGATTAAAATCATGCTTTCGCTGTTGGCTGCGGCAACGGTTGTTGCGCTTGTGGCGGGTGAGTTAATGCGTGTTCAATTAAAGGCTGACTATTCAACTAGCCTGCGATCTACTAGCGAAAATACATTCTTATTACTCACCGCAGCAACCTTGGAGCCAGTTATAAGCGAAGATATTCCACAGCTTCGTAGCATCGTCAATGAAACTGGTCGGTTGCAACCGAATATTTATGCGATACGCATAATGAACGAAGAAGGCGTTCTACTGGCTTCTTTGTCAAAAAACGCTGATTTAGATAGCCATAACTTGGTCAGTTTTTCCAAAGAAATTAGTTATGAATCTGAAGTGTTCGGCGTTTTGTCAATTGACTGGAGCACTCAGCGTTTAGATCAAGAAGTCATTCGACTTACAACAATAATGCGTTACTGGGTGATTGCTTCATTGCTTACATTGACCTTAATCATTTTACTGCTTATTCACTACTTTGCCGTTAGACCTATTGGCAAAATACATCAACATCTTGTATCTCTGAATAAGGGAAATTTAACAAGCCGAGTAGAAATATTCAGCTCACTAGAATTATCACTATTGGGTAGTTCAGTTAATAAGCTTGCAAACGAACTGAAGCTACAAAAACGTCGCGAATATGAATTGGAGTCTGCGCAACAGGAATTATTCGAGGCTAAAGAAATAGCAGAGATTACTTTACATTCAATTGGTGATGGCGTTATTTCTACCGATGTAGATGGCTGCGTGCAGTATCTTAATCCTATAAGCGAACGTTTAACAGGGTGGAGTACTAAAGACGCGTTAGGTCAGCCCATTGAAAAGGTATTTAATCTAGTTGATGAGATAGACCGTAAACCTTTGCCAAGTACTATACGCTTATGCTTACAAGGAAGTGAGTCCACACAGTCTTATATTCACCCACTGTTAATAGCGAAGAGCGGCAAAGAGTCAGCGATAAAAGACTCAGGCTCTCCTATTCGTAACCGAAATGGTGTAATTATTGGTGCGGTTATGGTCTTTCACGACGTTACCGACTCTCGAAATATGACGCGTAAGCTAGAATATCAAGCCTCTCATGACAGCCTCACGGATTTGATTAATCGGAAAGAATTTGATCGCCAGTTAATCCTGTTCACACAAGATAGTTTACGCAAGGATCAAACCCATACTCTTTTATATATCGATTTAGACCAATTCAAAATTGTGAATGACACCTGTGGACACGCCGCCGGCGACGCTTTGTTAAAACAACTTTCTGAGCTCATCGATGGAGTGCTTCGACGTGGCGACATATTTGCTCGTTTAGGTGGCGATGAGTTTGGTATTTTATTGGATCAGTGTCCGCTTAAGAACGGAATTGCAATTGCCGAATCTATTCGCAAAACCGCTGAACAATTTAGGTTCGTTTGGAATGAGACCGGGTTTAGCATAGGCACCAGTATTGGTATAGTGGCTATTACACCAGAATGTGCTGATGCTGAAACGCTGCTTGAACAAGCAGATGAGGCTTGTTATTCAGCTAAAGAATTAGGTAGAAATCGATATCATGTTTACACTGAAAAAGATGATAAGGTCATACGCCGTCAAGGCGAGATGAACTGGTTAGGTAAAGTTAACGCTGCGCTGGCTGAAGATCGATTTGTGCTATTTAAGCAAACCATACTTCCCTTGTACAAAGGCGGGGGTAGCAAAGAAAACCATATTGAGATATTAGTACGCATGATAGAAACCGACGGTACTGTGGTAGCACCTAATGCATTTATCCCAGCTGCTGAAAGATATGGGCTAATGTCGAAGGTCGATTACTGGGTCGTTAACCGAACAATGTCTTGGTTTCGAGATAATCCACAAAAGATGCGCGAATTAGAGCTTTGTAATATTAATCTATCGGGAAAATCACTGTCGGATGATGCTTTGCTCAGTTATATAGAAACACAATTTGACTCGCCAGAAATCGATGCTAGTAAGTTCTGCTTCGAGTTAACTGAAACGGCGGCTGTTTCAAATTTAACGCTAGCGATAAATTTTATGCAACGACTTAAGTTAAAAGGGTGTCTTTTTGCGTTGGATGATTTTGGCAGCGGTATGTCTTCATTTGGATACCTGAAAAGTTTGCCCGTTGACTATTTAAAGATTGATGGCATGTTTGTGAAAGACATCGTCAACGACAAGGTAAGCATGGCAATGGTGGCGTCAATTAACGAAGTAGGGCATGTAATGGGTAAACGTACCATTGCAGAATTTGTTGAGAACGAAGAAATACTAGTACACTTAACTAAAATGGGCGTCGATTTTGCGCAAGGTTACTGTATTTCAAAACCGGTTCCGCTGGAAGATACAACAGACGTAAAAATGAATGAAACGTGTTGTAATGAATAAGCTGTGTAGCATATCTATACGCGTTTCCCTTATAATGCACCGTGACCTTTTAATGGTGTTGGCAAAATAACTATATTTGTAACAAAATTACAAAAGCGGTATCATATTCGTTAATTTAGACACTAAAGAATTTAATTCAGACAGTTACGCCCGCCGCTCTAAGTATCCCCATCGTTAGGTTTACCATTACCTTAGGTGCAACATTTAATACGGTATTCGCGCGATTTATTCATTTTAAAATAAAAATCTTTACTTTCCTCTATCTAGGGGAGAGTTTCCAAAATTAGGCTATTTACATGCTCGAACATATGAAAAGAGACTGGCTCTCTAATATCCGTGGTGATGTGCTTGCTGGTATCGTTGTGGCGTTAGCCCTTATACCTGAAGCTATTGCGTTTTCAATTATTGCCGGTGTTGACCCAAAAGTAGGCCTGTACGCCTCATTCTGTATTGCGGTGATTATTGCCTTTGTTGGCGGTAGACCGGGTATGATCTCAGCGGCAACGGGCGCAATGGCTTTGTTAATGGTGACATTAGTCAAAGATCATGGGCTAGAGTATTTGCTTGCCGCAACATTATTGACTGGCGTATTTCAAATCCTTGCTGGTTTTTTGAAGTTAGGCAGCTTAATGCGATTTGTGTCGCGTTCAGTGGTAACAGGCTTTGTTAACGCATTGGCGATTCTTATTTTTATGGCGCAATTGCCCGAACTAACCAATGTTACATGGCATGTATATGCAATGACCGCGGCAGGTCTAGGCATTATTTATCTTTTTCCTTACATTCCAATTATTGGAAAAGTTATACCTTCACCATTATTATGTATTGTCGCCTTAACGATTGTAGCAATGATCTTAGGTTTAGATATTAGAACCGTTGGTGATATGGGTGAATTACCCGATACACTACCCATATTTTTGTGGCCCGATGTTCCACTTAACATAAACACATTACTGATAATATTACCCTATTCACTAGGGCTCGCAGTGGTTGGCTTGCTTGAATCTATGATGACGGCAACCATAGTGGATGATCTTACCGATACAAGCAGTGACGCTAATAAGGAATGCAAGGGACAAGGAATTGCGAATATTGGCGCGGGGCTTTTTGGCGGTATGGCAGGCTGTGCAATGATAGGACAATCAATTATCAACGTTAAGTCCGGAGGCCGCGGACGATTATCTACTTTCGTTGCGGGTTCAGTGTTAATCATTATGGTGGTTTTTCTAGATGAATGGGTTAGTCAGATCCCAATGGCGGCATTAGTCGCGGTTATGATTATGGTATCAGTAGGTACCTTTTCATGGTCTTCTATAAGAGATTTACGCACGCATCCCGCCTCATCAAGTATTGTTATGGTCAGCACGGTCATTGTTGTTGTGGCTACACACAATCTCGCAATAGGCGTGTTTGTAGGTGTGCTTTTAGCGACCTTGTTCTTCTCGAACAAAATTGGGCGATTTATGGTGGTAAAATCCCGTCATAACGAGCTAGAAAATGCACGAACATACGAGGTTGTCGGTCAGGTGTTTTTTGCGTCAGCGGAACAATTTATTAATGCCTTTGATTTTAAAGAAGCCTTAGAGACTGTTGTGATTGATCTTACGCATGCACATTTTTGGGATATTACTGCGGTAACTTCGTTAGATAAGGTGGTCATTAAATTTAGACGCGAAGGGGCAACGGTTAATATTGTGGGCATGAATGAAGCAACGGAAACCGTGGTAGATAAATTTGGGGTACACAATGATCCTAAAGAAGTCGAAAAGCTGTTTGGCGAGCATTAAGGAGATGATGATGACAAAAATAATTACCGGTGTAGATGGTTCTGCAATTACACCTGCCGTGACAAACGCAGCAATATGGGCGTCAAATAAGCTCAACAAGCCTATTCTTTTTATACATACAATAGAGAAAGAACAGCAGCACGGTGCAGATGATTATTCAGGAACGATTGGCCTTGGAGCACGTTCAGCCCTTCTTAAAGAAATGACGGCACTAGATGAACAACGTGGCAAGCTAGCGCTAAAACTTGGCAAGGACTTACTTGCGCAGGTAGTTAGTCATGCCCAAACGTCTGGTATTCAAGCCGTTGAATCAATGCAAAGGCATGGCAATATCGCAGATTCAGTCGTCGATATGGAGCCACAAACTCGACTTATTGTGATTGGTCGCAGCGGTAAGGATCACGCGGATAATTTTAGTGCCTTAGGCTCTAATATAGAGACTTTGCTGCGCAAGGCGTCTCATCCAGTATTGCTTATTCCTGATACATTCAACGAGCCTGCGTCGTTTATGGTTGCTTATGATGGTAGGCAAACCGCCGACAATGCGCTTCAGCGAGTCATCGATGGTGGCCTACTGCACGGCCTTCACTGCCATCTTGTTTCGGTAAAAAATAACGAGACAAACTTACATGAAAAATTCAAATCTGCTCAAAAAAAATTGGAAGAAAAAGGCTTTGAGGTTACCGCCTCATTTATTGAAGGCGACATATTTGATTCTTTAATGGAATACAAACAAAAGCACAATATTGGCCTGATTGTAATGGGCGCTTTCGGGCATTCTAAACTTCGTCAATTCTTTTTGGGCAGCAATACAATGAAAATGCTGGAATTGAGCAAAGTACCTATGGTTGTGTTGAGGTAAGAGCTTGTAAAAAAAGGGGTCAAAAAAAAGGGGTCAGGTTCAATTTGCAACTTATTCGTTGCAAATTGAACCTGACCCCTTTTTTTTTGACCCCTTTTTTTCTTATAAAAACTCATGCTTCAAATTGAGTGAAGACTTTACACCTAAACTATCATAGTGCTTATCAAGAAAAACCTTGGCGGACTCACGGCCAATATCCCGTAGGTGTGTTAGAAACTCCCATTCGGAATTGACTTTACTTGAAGCGGGTAACGGATTGAGTTGAGCGGTGGCCTCAATGCGGTGCACTAGTACATCCGCATAATAACTCTTATCTAGTTTGTTTTTCTTGAGTAAGCGATGCACAAATTCAATACTTCTCAATTCTCTTAACAAAGATGAATTGAACGAAATTTCATTGAGACGATTTTCTATTTCTCCGGCAGTTTTTGGCGTTTCGTTTCGCTCTATAGGATTAATCTGAACAATCAAAATATCTTTTGACTTGGTGCTATGAAACAAAGGATACATTGGAGGATTACCAACAAAACCGCCGTCCCAATATGGTACACCATCAATTTCAACTGCTTGGAAAAGAGAGGGGACACACGCAGATGCTAACACCATATCAACCGTCATTTCTTCACGTTCAAATACTTTTATCTTGCCAGTATGCACATTGGTTGCTGAAACAAAGAGCTTGAACACCTTGTTTGCTCTAACCTTTTCAAAGTCAATCGTTGACTCAAGCAGTTCACGCAGCGGATTAATGTTCAATGGATTAGTCACATACGGAGATGCAACTCTGCTCATCAAGCCCATCATCATATAAGCTGGAGAGTCATCTAAATCCCAGCGACCGCTTAGAATACCCAAAGGGCTTCGCTTAATAGGGCTGAACCTGCCCATATGGGCTACTTTTCGCCAAAAGTGGTCAAGCGCCTCACGTGCACCCTCAGCGCCACCTTCCATATAACCATGTGCTAACACCACTGCATTCATGGCACCCGCACTAGTACCCGAAAGACCTTCAACAGTCACGCGCCCATCTTCCATAAAATGGTCTAACACTCCCCACGTAAAGGCTCCATGTGAGCCACCCCCCTGCAGTGCTAAATTGACCCGGTTTTTTGCGCATCTGTGTTGAATTCCTTGTGAATGAAGTTGAACTTACATGCAGATTTCACTGATAGTAGAGCGCTTAAAATTACACTCTTGATCAAGTTATCAAACCTAACCGTTCTAAACACCTTCTTCGGATGATGGTGATATTACCACGTTTGCTAAGCACAAAAACAAACAAATTTATTGATTAAAAATGCTTGTCATACAACACTTCAATCCAATGTGTAGGTGTAAAATAAACTAATTGTCTGACCTATGAGACAGGCGGCAATATGTTGTTTATCCCTGCCGATGGAGATTTGTCTTAAGCGTCCTTGTCATATAAAGAATAAGGGAGTGTAAGTTGCATAAATCAGGTATCGCGTCTATTCTTTCTATACTTAGTATTGTCTTAAAGTTATAAGGCCTTTAAAGACGATTTGACCAAATAATTGGGAGAGAACCAAATGTCACTAACCAGAATGCTAGGATTAATAGCAAGCTGCTTCCTGTTTACGCCCGCTGCCATTGCGGCTAATCTGAATATTGATTTCGCAAAAGCTAAATCCTGTAATGGCGATGTGAGTATCAGCTTAACGGGTTTAGGCAAAACTTATATGGATGTGGCTTACACAATCAACGGCACCGTGGTCGAAGCGCGGATTCAAAAGCCGACTAGCAAACAGAAAGCGATGATGGGTCAGATCAAAAATCCGAAAATGACCGTAAACCGAACCGCCAAGCTGGATTTTGAAGCCGTTAGGGGCGATAAGCGATGCTTTATAAAGATACTGCCTAATGAAGAAACCAACGAACAAACAATGTCGCTCGCTGGTTTTATTTATGGCGCGCAAACCCTCGCCGAAAAATCCAAGGAAGAAATGGAAAATAACGGGATTGATTCCCCAAACAATAATGGTCAAGGCATTGGTATAGCCGACATGATGTCAGACGCAAATACAGTATGGGCTGTGGTATTTGGCAGTGATTATAAGTCAGAAGAAGACCCCGTAAACGAGAATGGCTGGACTCAAGCAGAACTTGACGCATTTGACACCAATGGCGACGGCAATATAAGCGGTTCAGAACAGATGCCTGCCTGGTTTGAAGCATGGGCGCAAGGTCATACCGTTCTGGCTCCTATTGGTGGTTTAAGAGCTTTTATGTATTTTATGGCAGGAAGCTAGCGCTTTTGACAGTGAAATTGTCTGGAACTGTTAGGTTATCGAAGCGCTTATTAAGCGCGAGAAAAGCAGTCGAACAAATAAACGCACTTAATTTACGCCGATACTTTTAAAGGCGTGAGCTTTAGTTTTATTGGTAAAATTTCGAGCGCCGTGTCTCGGCCAATGCGGTAAAGTTTATGCTTTTGTTCTGGGCTTAACCCAAAATCAACTGACGTCATATCCTGAGTATCAATAATAATGGTGTTTTGCCAATGGTTTTCGTGTACATATTCCCGAGACAGAGCGGTCATAAAGGTTCTAATTAGCATGAAAAGATAGTCTGGCAAATTAAAAAAAAGTTT
>RCMY010000392.1_pt1 | contig 52272 bp, 36 predicted proteins | sample 2041341 | NCBI WGS metagenome assembly RCMY01 (sample SAMN09708234, study PRJNA481090) | Marine sediment metagenome, whole genome shotgun sequencing project.
AAAGCAGTTGATCAAGTTACTAATTCACTCGCAGCAATCACAAAATGATGATTCACCCTCGTAGCGTAGTAACAACTCAAAACAGAGATTCGATAGACTTCTCTGAAATAACTGAAATAAGTGGCAATGCCGATTTTGAAAATTGGGCAGGGTCAGCACCTAAGTTGAAAACCATTAATTGCTGGGCTGATTTTGGGAATTGGCAAGGATCAGCACCTAAACTAGAAACAATTGGTCATAATGCGTATTTTGAAAATTGGCCAGGGTCAGCACCTAAGTTGAAAACCATTGGAGGCTCTGCCTATTTTAGAGCTTGGGTGGGATCAGTACCCAAACTAAAATCTGTACAGGGTAGGGAATATTGGTGGGCAGGAAAAATTGAATTATGATCTACACGCTAAGGGATTATCAGCAAGGTTGTGTCGATGACACTTTGAAGTTCTGTAAATCTAAACAGAATTATGGTTTGTCCGTACTCCCAACAGCGGCGGGTAAGAGCCTTTGCATTGCTGAGATCATCAGACAACTTGACAACATACCCACCCTCGTCCTACAACCTACACAGGAGTTACTAAAACAGAACTACGGTAAGTACACCGCACAAGGTGGTGAAGCCAGTCTGTATTCAGCCTCAGTAGGTAAAAAAGAGATTAGTAATGTGACTTATGCTACCCCAGGTAGTGTAAAAAGTTTGGCTGCAAAATTCCAGCATGTGCGTCTAGTAGTTATAGACGAGGCTCACCTTATGTGTAAGAAAGGGGGTATGATAGACAAGTTGGTAAACAAACTGCATAAGTCTGTCAAGGTAGTGGGACTTACTGCCACACCCCTAGAATTGAAGTCTTACATGGGAGAAGATGGTAATTACTCTCAACTCAACATGATCACTAGGGTTAGACCTAGATTTTGGAAGTCTATTTTTCACGTTACTCAAGTTAGAGATTTGTTTGACAGGGGATTCCTATGTCCTACTAGATTTACGTCCTATGACTTTGGTATGCGTAATGTTAAGAGTAGGGGTTCTGACTTTGACTTAGAGGATGTATCTCGTGTTGCTAAGGAGTTCGGGGTTATCGAGTTCGCCCAAAAATTGATCAATGAGTCAATCAAGCGGGGGAAGAAGAAAATTTTAGTTTTCGCCCCGACTGTAAATGAAGCAAAAGAACTAGGAAGGTTGATACCCAATTCAGCAATCATTGATGCACACACCAAGAAAAAGGTTCGGGCGGGCATCGTAGATGACTTCGTTAATGGGGACTTACGGGTTTTGCTGAACTTTTCCACGCTGTGTTTGGATACAGAGACAGAAATACTTACGAAGGCGGGCTTCAAAAATTACAAAGAGTTAACTTATGAAGATGAGGTAGCTAACTGGTGGGATGACAGGAGTATAACTTACACTAACCCCAACAAGGTAATTGTGAGGGATATGTACCCAGAAGAACGGATGATAAGCTTGTCCTCAAGAAGCCTAGACTTTAGGGTAACTGACAGCCACGACATGGTAATGGCCAATGCTGCGGGAATACCTAAAAAGATAAAGGCTGGGGACATGGTTAATAGGTCTTCCACTAGCCATTTTACAGCAGGTAATTTCAAACCTGAAAAATTCTTTGTAGATCAAGAGGTTGTTAACAAAGGTAGGTTTATTGCCTCAAACAGCTTCAATTATAGAAAACATGACGGACTCTCTATGGATGAGAGTAAGGCTATTGCGGAAAAGGGGTATGAAGAAAAAATGAAACTTGTTTACAAAAACCCCCATGAGTTAACAATGGATGAGTGTGAACTAATAGGCTTTTTCTTAGGCGATGGGTCATCTAGTGGTGGGAGGTACGTCATATCACAAGCGATGCGTTACACAAAAATATGTAAGAGGCTTGACGAACTTCTTGAGTCTTGTAATATAACTTATAGTAAGCACGAAAAATCTGGTAAGTATTTTACATGGACACTTAACACAGGAAAAGGGTCTGGCCCTCAAAAAGTGGACGGACTTCACTCAATACTACCTTATTTCGTGAAAGGCGGGTCTGAATTGTATAGGCACTTTAATAAGGAGCAAGTAAGGTCACTCATGCTAGGGTTTTGGATGGCTGGCGGTGACCACGGAAATTTGGAAAAGACGGACAATTTTAGGGTGTACAACACAGATTTGGGTCTGTTGAACTTATTACAAGAGATTTGTATAACACGGGGGTTCTCATCTAATTTGAAGTTACGTAAGGAGGCCAACTCTGAGAAAGGTTGGCAAGCTTTGTACCAAATAACCTTCTCCTCTAGGGATCGGATCATAAACACTATCCATAAAAATTCCCCCGCGATAGATGAGGGTTACGTGGATGAGAGAGTGTGGTGTGTGGAAAATGATTCCCACAACATCATCACCCGTAGGAACGGCAAGGTTATGGTTACAGGCAATTGTACAGGATTTGACGCACCACAAATAGACCTCATAGTTTGCCTCAGACCTACTAAGTCTTATGCTTTGTACTACCAAATTTACGGTAGGGGCATACGTATAGCAGAAGGTAAAGAAGTTTGTGACTTTGTAGACCTCTCTGGTAACTGTGTTACATTCGGAGACCCAAAAGATTTAATTTTCGAGGATTTAAGGAACTTTGGTTGGGGTATGTTTGTTGGTAATAGTCTCATGTCTGGTATACCGATTGGGCAAAAAATATCTAAGAAAAGCTTGGATATACGGAATACGCTTTGTAACTTTGGCACTAAGTATAAAGGCAAGCCTTTTTCGCAAGTACCTACGTACTATTTGGAGTGGGTGAAAGACAACTTTGATCTGAGTACGCCTTGGGCAAAGAAAGAGATTGTCAAGCCTTTGAAGGCTTTGGGTATCATTAATTAGGGCGGGTGTCCGATTGGTAAGGCGGAGACTCGAAAGAGTCTTCTATGGTGGTTCAAATCCACCCCCGTCCCCTAACATTTTAAATTTTTCATGTGAGTATATTCCAACCGAGGGAAAACATTAAACCCTACGAGTACCCAGAGCTATTGGGGTACGTCGATGCAATGCACAAAAGCTTCTGGACAGTAGACGAGTTCAATTTTGACGGAGACGTAAAATCGTTCCTGACGGAGATTTCTGATTCCGAGCGATCTGCCATACAGCGATGTATGTTGGCTATAAGCCAAATAGAACACAGTGTGAAGTCTTTTTGGGCTAGGCTGGACATGCGCTTACCCAAACCAGAAGTATCCTTTGTGGGGGCTTCATTTGCAGACTCAGAGACTAGGCATAGCCTGGCTTACTCTAAGCTGATTGAACGTCTGGGACTCAACGAAGAGTTTGCCGAGTTGTTGGAAGTACCTTGTATGCAAGGTCGTATCAAGTACCTCAAAAAGTACCTTACAGGGTTCACCAGTAGGTCGGACAAAGAGTTTACCAAGTCATTGATCCTGTTTACCCTGTTGGTTGAGAACGTGGCTTTGTTTAGTCAGTTCCTAATAATCAGTTCTTTTTTCAAGTACAGGAATGTCTTACTGAACATCAGTAAGGTCATCACCGCCACTTCACAAGAAGAGCAATTACACGGTAAATTCGGGGCGCACCTAGTCAGCATCATCCGTGAGGAAAACCCTGAGTGGTTTGACCAAGACATGGAAGATAAGATCAAGCGTAGTGTACGTAAAGCTTTCAAGGCTGAGTGTGAGGTTCTTGATTGGATGTTTGAAAAGGGGGAGTTAGAGTTTTTACCTAAAGCCAGTGCAGTAGAGTTCCTAAAGAAGAGATTCAACTACTCGCTTTCTTTGTTAAAGTTTACCCCTGAATTTGAGGTAGATGATTCTTTATTAGAACCAACTAACTTTTTTGACTTACTTGTGTCTAGTGATGTAGACATTGATTTTTTCACCGCACGAAGTACCGCCTATTCAAAGGGTGGTGATTTCAGTGTAGCTAACTTATTCTAAATGCCTTTTGATTTTCTAGGTGAAGACCAAAGACTGTTCCTCAGTAGAGGTTACTTACAAGAAGGTGTAACACCTGCACAACGCTACAGAGAAATCTGTGATGCACTTGAGAGAATAAGTGGTATCGAAGGTTTTGGGGACAAGTTCTATGAATACTGTGAAAAGGGTTGGGTGAGCTTTTCCACCCCTATTTTAACGAACTTCGGACATGGGGTAAACCTTCCAATATCTTGTAATTTTTCAAGCGTAGAAGAAGATTCACTACATGGCATACTAACAGGTGTTTATGAATTAGGTATGCTGTCTAAGTATGGGGCGGGTACAGCCGTAGACTTCTCAACCATACGACCTATGGGGGAAGCTATCAGTGCAGGAGGTACATCAGATGGGGTGATGCCTTGGGTTAAGTTGTTTGAGGAAACTATTACGAAAGTGTCACAAGGTAGTTCTCGTAGGGGAGCTATGGCTGCGTACTTACGCACTGACCACCCAGACATCATGCAGTTCCTTGATTGTGGTACACCACACCACCCTGTACAGAATGTAAACACAGGGGTAATTTGGGACAAAGACTTGTCAGCTAAAGCTAAGGCGGGACACCTACCAAGCCAAGAGATTGTGGCCAAAATTCACAAACGTAGGAGTGAGGTGGGTACACCATACATTATATTTGAGAAGAATTGCCACTTGAATATACCTGACTTTATGGTGACTAAGCCAAACAAGAGGTTGGCTATGTCTAATTTATGTACAGAATGCTTTTCAGATGTAGCCTTAGATGAGACTTACGCTTGTAACCTGCTTTCTGGTAATGCTGTACATTTTGACGAGTGGCAGAATACAGACTTCATACACGACTTACGAATAGCTGGTGATTGTGTAGGTACAGAGTACATTGAGAAAGCTGAGGGTCGAAAGGGTTTTGAACGTGCTGTTCGGTACTACAGGAATCACAGATCGGTTGGCATTGGTTTGCTAGGCTTCCACACTTACTTACAGAACAACGATATTGTCGTAGGTTCGTTAAAGAGCCACCAAGTCAACAACGACATGTTCTCTCACATGAAGGCCGAAACTGACCGCGCTAACCTGTGGATGGGTGCTAATTGGGGGGAAGCCCCGTACTGTAAGGGTAGCGGACTTAGGGGTGACCTTTCTATGGCTGTGGCACCGAATAAAAGTACAGCCTTCATAATGGGGGATGTAAGTGAGGGCATAGGTATCATAAAGAGTAACTACACCGTAAAGCAACGTGCTAAAATTCAAGTCGAGTGGAAGAACCCCCGACTTATCAAGGTTTTGCAGGATTTGGGGCAAGACACCCGAGAAGTGTGGGAGTCTATCAAAGACAAGAATGGTAGTGTTCAACACCTAGACTTTTTGTCCCAGCACCAAAGGGACTTGTTTAAGACTATGCAGGAGGTATCTCAAATGGACATCATTAAGTTGGCCGCGCAAAGGCAGAAGTTCATTGACCAGGGCCAAAGCCTAAATTTGATGTTCCACCCAAACGAACCTAAGCGGGATATAGTGAACATGGTGTTTGAAGCAGAAGAATTAGGCATTAAGAGCATTTACTACCAGTACAACCTCAATGCCTCACAAACTTTCCTACAAGGTTTGAACGAATGTTCCGCTTGTTCTGGATGATTTGTGTATATTTGTTACTCAACAATATGAAAAAAGTATGCTAAACGTACTCCTAATCTTAGTTCTCACACTAAGTATACCTACTGACTCTGAACTACTGGCATCTTTGATTACATCAGAGTGTTCTATTTGTTCAGAGTCGGAACAGTACCTAGTTGGTTCCGTAGTCTTGAATAGGGTGGATTCAAAGGATTTCCCCGCGACCTTGAAAAAGGTGATCTTTCAAGACAACCAATTCCACGGTTCAAGCTCTAAGTGGTTCACTCCCACAGAGCAGACAACCAAAGTAGCTGACAACTTGTTGAGGGGTGAGGGTAGGTACTACGAGATACTTTACTTTTACTCCCCCTCTAAAGCGAAAAATAAAGCCTTCGTAAAAAGGATGGCCAAATTTGTTAAATTCAAAAAAGAATACCATGACTTTGCCACAGCACCTTAAACACAAATGGCCTATCTTAGTGGCCGTAATGATTTTACTGATCGCCCTGCTGATAGCCTTCTACCCTAGAGAAGATGAGGTACCTGAAATAGTTGTCGAGTACAATACTGAAAAGTCAGATTCCCTATGGGTGGCCTACTCAAAAAAGTACGATAGTATCTTAGTGGTAAACACCAATCTTCGCTCTAAACTAAAAACAAAGCAAAATGTCATACAAACTAAACGTAGGGCTGTGGATAATATTCGCATTATTGATGAGCCAGACTCTCTGTTCCGCGCAATTATCGACCTCACATCTCCAAAACAAGGACTCATGGATGTACATGACACCCTTTGGCGAGACACGCTACGACCTATCGAAGTTTCGCGTCCAGATTCTCGTTAAGAAGGGGTACCAACTTGAAGAGTTAGAGGGGGTGTATCAAAGCTCCCGCGACTTTGTGGCAGAGGTTCTGAGGATGAACGAAGAGCTTATGTCTGATTGGGTGGGCCTTAGTTCCACCGTAGGTCAGATTAAGGTTCAGAACGAAGAGCTTATAGTGAGTAATAAGCTTGTGACTGGTAAGTTTAACGACCTGTCTAAAAAGAACTTTGAGCTAAAACAGGAACTAAGGCGCACTAAAAACCAAAGAAATTGGTTAATAGGTGGTGCTGCTACGGTTTCTTTGATTACCTTGGCATCGGTTCTTTCCCCACTCTACTAAAAACAACAACATGAATTGGAGAAACTTGCAATTCATTTTTAAGCCTAAATACTGGCTTATGAATGACCCTTACAGCCATAAGGTAGACACACTAATTAACGAGTTACTAGACAAATTTGAACCTACTGAGGTGGGGGATCACACTTGTAAATTAGGAACTACAAAAGTTTGGATCACCAATTACCCCTATGCTTACGGGGAGATACATGACCTAAATTACCCAGAATTAGTTGATTTAAGACCTTCAAGACTCACTATGAAGAGGCTTAGAAAAGCCATACCAAATAGAGGGATCAATTTAGAACAACTACGTGAGAGAATGGGGCTATCCCCGAAAAACAACAACAATGATTAAATTTGATTCAGAAGCCAGACAAGCACTAGCAAAAGGTGTAGACACTTTGGCCAACGCAGTAAAAACCACATTAGGGCCAGAAGGTCGTAATGTTATCATCGAAAAGCCTTTTGGTGATCCCCACGTAACAAAAGATGGTGTCACAGTAGCTAGAGAGGTTCAATCTGACGACCCTGCCGAAGCGATGGGTATACAGGTAGTACGTCAAGCTGCAAGTGCGACAGCAGAGGTTGCAGGTGATGGTACTACTACTTGTTTGGTACTAGCACAAAGTCTTATCAAACAAGGTTTTGAAGCCATTGAAAATGGTGAGTCTGCACCTAAACTCACTCGTGAACTCAAGCAATTGGGTGAATCTGTATGTGGTTGGGTAAAAGATACATCAGAGGGTATAGAAATAGATTCGCCTCGACTAGAACAAGTTGCAACAATCTCAGCAAATGGCGATTCAGAGATGGGTAAGCAGATTGCAAAGGCAATTCGTGCAGTTGGCCCAACTGGGAAGGTACTCGTGGAAGAATCTCGTCATGCCAGTACACAAGTGAACTTGATGCAAGGTACGAGCTTCGACAAGGGCTTTATGTCTGAGTATTTCGTGACTAACCCAAAGAGGATGTTAGTGGAGTTAAGCCACCCACTAATCTTGTTTGTGGACATGAATATAAAGGCCGTACAACTACTTGTACCTATTATCACAGCGTGTAACACTGGTGGGGTCAAAGTACCCCTTGTGATCATCTGTGATGACATCATTGAACAAGCCCTCAACATGGTTGTGGCTAACAAGATGAAATCGGGTCTTGAAGTTGTGGCTGTACGCGCACCTTCCTTTGGCGACAACCGTAAGGACTTGATGAAGGACATGGCCACTGCAACAGGTGGTATGTACATTTCTGAATCTGAGGGTATCACGCTCGATGCTTTGGGGAAAATGCCTCAAAAAGAGATTCTTGCACGTCTAGGTGATTGTGAGAAAGTTACTGTGTCTAAGAACACAACTGTAATCACGGGCGGGGCAGGTTCAAAAGAGGAGATTGAGATTCGTATAAACACGATCTTAGCTGACATTGAGAATACCAATCAGCCACACTACCTCACTCAAATGAAGGATCGTATTGCAAAACTATCTGGGGGCATAGCTGTCATAGAAGTTGGTGGTACAACTGAGGTTGAGATGAAGGAGAAAAAAGACCTTGTAGAAGATGCAGTCCTTGCAACACAAGCAGCCCTTGAAGAGGGTATTGTTGAGGGGGGTGGAATGACTTTGTTACGTATTTCCCGCAAGATGGGAGAAGATGAAGAACGAACACTTGTGGATGAAATTATGCGTCAAGCATTGAGGGCACCACTTGAATGTATCGTAGGTAATGCGGGTCTAACTATGTTGGAGTTATTCAACCTACCTACCTACAAGTATGACTACGGTTTTAACGCTCGTACCTTACAGTGGGAAGACTTACTTGAAGAAGGTATTGTAGACCCGTGTAAAGTCACCTTAACGGCTCTGAGAAGTGCTGTGAGTGTAGCTTGTACTATACTAAGTACCAATGCTACGATAAACATGAATCCAAAGGACAAGCCTCAAGAGGTACAAACTGGATACTAATTTCAAAAAAATGCCAGTAATTAGGTTTACTGGCATTTTTTTGTTTTTGGGGTGTGGTGAAATTAATTTGATAAAATTAAAACTTATGAATAATATAGAATTACACAAAGGTTATTGTGAAGATTACTTCACGCAAATACACGACAAAAGTATAGATATGGTTCTTTGCGATTTACCATACGGAACTACGGACTGCAAATGGGATAGCCAAATAGACTTAACATTTCTTTTTAGTGAATATTATAGGGTATTAAAAAAGAATGGTGCAATAGTCTTGTTTGCTTCACAGCCTTTTACATCTACTTTGGTCTATGAACACGTTAAGTTTTTTAAGCACGAATGGATTTGGAAAAAAAATGCAGGTAGTAATTTTGGAACTGTTAAATACCAACCATTTAAAGAACACGAAAGTATAGTGGTGTTTAGTAATGGTGGCGGAAAGGTGTGTTATAACCCAATAATGGAAGAACGTGCTGAAAGCGGTAAAGCGAGAGTGAAAACAAAAGTGAATTATAATACAAGTGCCGAAGTTTACGGAAGTGGTGGCTTAATAGGCGATAAAGGTGTAAGTAGTAACAGACCTGATTTAAGATACCCAAGTAGTGTGCAGAAATTTAATAGAGAGAGAGGTTTGCACCCAACACAAAAACCTTTAGACTTGATAGAGTATTTAATAAAAACATACTCTAATGAAGGCGAGTTAGTTCTTGATAATACAATGGGAAGCGGAACGACAGGCGTTGGTTGTGTGAATACAAATAGAGGGTTTATTGGGATTGAGTTAGAAGATAAATATTTTAATATAGCCGATTCGAGAATAAAAAAAGCGTGGGAAGAAAAAAGAAAAGAAAAAGAGATTGAAGCACCAACTTTGTTTAATGAACAGAATTAAGCACTTGTAGGTAACGGATTGGTATAAGAAGCGGGCTTTTTCGCCTGATTTTTATACCGTGTTACCCATAGTTATTTTTGTGCGGTGGCAAAATTAATTTGAAAAATTAAAATATTTATGATAGATTTAAGATTGGGCGATTGCCTTGAAGTAATGAAGGAAATAACAGACAAAAGCGTAGACCTCTTGTGGCTCACGAAGACATTGTAGTATTTGCTAAGAAGAAACCACCTCACAACCCACAAAAACAATTGAACTATGACACCACAAGAAGCAATAGACCAAGGGTACAAGTATTTCGATTGGCGTGATCACTGTGCGGAACTAGAACTCTTAATAGGCACTGACGAACAAATAATTGGTGAGTTAGACCTAGACTTGGATTTTCCTACGCAGAACATATCGTTTGATCTGTACGACAAACATTTGCAATCCCCAGAAATCGACACAGAAACCTTCAAAGAAGAGTACCTATTTGATCGAGTGGCAGACATGTTGTACGATGAATTGGGTGAGCAATACTACCACGAAGTGTCTTGTGATTTCCCAGCGTTGGAGAAGTTATGTGAAACAGAGGGGGTAACCCTAGATCAAATCAACGCCCACCTCAAAGATCATTTCAGCTACTACTCAAATGATACGTTTGAAAAAGTAGAAGTAACTTTTGGCAGCAAAACAATTGAAAAATGAAACTTTTGATACTAGGTCACAAGAGGTCAGGAAAAGACACAATGGCTGAAATACTCAGGGACAACTTTGAGTTCACCTTTCAGTCTAGCTCCCAAGCAGCGTCGGACATATTCATATATGACGTACTCAAAGACAAGTATGGTTACTCAACACCCGAAGAGTGTTTTGAAGATCGGGTGAACCACAGATCAGAGTGGTATGATCTTATATGTGAATATAATCTATATGATAAAATGCGGCTAGCTAAAAAAATCCTAGAGACCAACGACGGTTATGTTGGAATGAGGGCTTTTGAAGAGTGTGAAGAAGCTAAGAATCTTTTCGATTTGATCGTATGGGTAGATGCTTCTTATCGGGTAGAGCCAGAACATACTTCATCCATGACCGCTAATAAGTGGCAAGCCCACCTCATCATTGAGAATAATGGTTCACTAGAAGAGTTCAAAGAGAAAGTTTTAGTCTTTGGTGACTTAGTGTATAAACGTAAATAGAATGTTGTATTTCATATTGGGTATGTATATTGTTGGGGGTGTATTCAGTCTCAAGATTCGCCGCGCAGAAAACATTGAGGTTTTGTCCTTTTTGCTATCGCCTATATCATTATTTTTCGTACCTTGCTACCTATTGGTGGTGAAACCACTGTGGAAAAAGTTTGTACGATGAACAAAGAGACAAGAAGGGAATCTAGGAAGTGTTTACCTGATTTCTACAAAGCAAACATAGCTGTAATGGAACTTTCTGACGGGCGGTGTGAAAACTGTGGTCTGAAAATAAAGAGTCCCGATGCAAAGAATGTAGCTCACTGAAGTCTACTTTCCCATCTGTACAGTGTCACCCCTCAAATTCCTTACACTTGTGTACTGGATTTGATGGTGGGAGTTGTCACGAACAGTTTGACACCTCATACAAGGAAGCTCAAAAAATGGATGTATGGCCCTTAGCTGTGGCACGGTACATGAAATTCAAAGATTCAATCAAGGAAAAATCACCAACTCTGCTTGTCTTCATGGACGCGGAGGAAAAACTCAAACTATGAAACTAAGTAAATCTTGGGCAATGCCTAATGGAAAAACTTTCCGAATAAAGCCCATCAATCAGTTCATACAGAGTTACATAGTAGATGGTATGGAGTCGTGTGACCCATTCGCCAACGAAAGTAGATTGGCTAAGTATACTAACGACTTAGACCCAGATCAAGGTACCACCCACAATATGGATGCCTTAGACTTCCTCAAAAGTTTTGGGGATGACAGTCTGGATTTGGTACTATTCGACCCTCCCTACTCCCCAAGACAAGTGAGTGAGTGTTATAAAAAATTTGGTAGAACTGTCAACATGCAGACAACCCAATCCTCGTTCTGGTCAAAAATGAAAATTGAGATTGCTAGGATTTTAAAACCAAACGGAGTTGTGCTTTGTTTTGGTTGGAACTCCCAAGGGGTTGGTAAAACAAGGGGGTTTGTGATGGAAGAGATATTACTTGTAGCTCATGGGGGCCAACACAATGACACAATTTGTACAGCAGAGAGGAAAAACTCAAACTATGACTAGGAATCAAAAACTAGAGGTGTTCCTAGAAGAGTTGATAGACAAAATTAATTGACAATGGCAAAAAGTAAAAACCGCAAGGGGCATAAGCAGAAAGTTGCCGCCCGTAACAAAGCTAAACTGGCTGTAAAAAGTCAGAAAATGAACACGCTCGTCAAATACTTGAAGGAGCAGACTAAACTCAAAAAAGAACAAGATGACGGAACTGGAGAAAGCACTTAAAGACATACAGAAGATTTACGGTGAAAACTCCGTAGGTATCAGTTCTAAGGTGGTGTACCCCAAAGGCTGCTTCTCAACAGGCTCTATTAAGCTAGATCGGGCACTCACCATGGATGGGGAAGATCGCGGGGGCTTCCCCCGAGGTAAACTCACTGAATTGTATGGGCCACCGAGTAGTGGTAAGTCCACTCTATCCTTGTATGCAATCGCTGATTGTCAGAAACAAGGGTTGAAGGCTGTGTATATGGACTTGGAGGGAACCTTCGACAAGTCTTATGCTGTGGCTTTGGGGGTTGACTTAGACAACCTTATCCTCATACCACCTATGGCGGGGGAAGATGCAATATCAATAGCTGAGAAAGTTGCTCGTACAGGTGAAATTGGCCTACTTGTGGTAGACTCAGTAGCCACCATGCTACCTGTAAAGGATATGGATGGTGATGTGGGTAATGCTAACATGGCTTACCACGCAAAGCTTGTAGGTAAATTTGTGAAGCGTTTTGTACCACTACAACACAAGTACAAAATGGGTATCATAATGATTAACCAACTCAGATTAAATCCTGGGGTTAGTTTCGGCAACCCCGAGTATACCACTGGGGGGTCTAGTCCAGAGTTTTATTCATCTGTACGTATAGACATACGTAAGAAGGGTGCTGCGTACAAAGACAAGGATGACGTTATTATCGGGGAACCTCGTAAAATAACTATCAAGAAGTCTAAGATAAATTCGAGCGCAAATACCGTGGTTATGGCAGACATCTACTACGGTCTTGGTATAGATAACGAAAAGGAGAGGCTTGACTTAGGTGTTGAGTCAGGAGCCATAACCAAGACAGGTGGTTGGTACACCTACGAAGGTACTAAGATCGGCAATGGTGCCGAAAATGCTAAACAGTTTTTACGGGATCACCCCGAAATTGAGTTCTAAGTTACGCCCCCAACAATTGATTTTGTCGGGGGCTTTTTTTTAGCGGTCTTTCATCCGCTTTTCCATCTCCTTTTCAGCCCTGATTCGGATAGTACGTTGCAAGGATTGTAAACCCTTTTTAGTCAACTTCTTACCAGCATTCATCTGGTCTACCACCTCTATGGCTAAGTAGTCTTTAACTAACGTCTTGTATTCGCGCTTATCAATCTCATTGGTGAGAAAGTTTGGGGCTTTACCTACACTTACCTTAAAGTCTAGTCTATCAAACTCATTTTGTAGTGTGGTGGACTCAATACGAGTTTTGGTGGTGGTGTTGTAACCAAACATGTCTGTTGTAAACTCTGTGGCAGTAGGTAATACACCCTTATTTTCAGATATGTTCTCAACAAGACCTTGGAAGGCAATAGGTGTAACTGCTGGCACCACGACGTTATTTAAGAACTTTCTTGGGGTTGAGCGATCAACTTTTTGGTTCTTCCAGTCTTTGCCAAGTAGGGCCAGACTTGCCGCAGAAAAAGCAGGGTTAGTTCTGGTACTCAGGAAGTCCATAGTTATCAACTCGTACAAGGTCTTCTTTTCCCAATACTTACTATCGTTCAAGGTTTTCCCACTTACACCTTCATAGGATTTCGCTAAAATCTTACCCGCTATCTTGGTGTAAGATGTAAATGGTGATACAGATATAGTAGTTTGTCCAAAAGAAGCTTTTCCAAATTGCTTATCAAAAAGTGAGAAGAATTTTTCATCATCCCCCTCTTCTCCAAATGCCTTGGTTAACATGTAGCCCCCAAGAGCTACCGCAGACTGTCCAGCAAGTATCTTCATGTTCTTTATGAACCTACGTCTTTGGTTGCGATCCTTGTTTCCTGCAAACCCCTCGATACCAGACTTTACCGTACCGTAGTAACCTAGCTCCACAAAACTTTTAAATACCGAGGCGTATAGGCGTGGGGCAATAAAGAACGGGGTAGCACCTTTAATTATAGTGTTAGCCGTATTTGTGGCTATATCCCCGCCGAACTTTTGTGCCGTACCTGTCATAGTGTTGACATACTCGGCAATCTTTTCAAGTTGTGCTGTGTCAGTCACACCATCAGCTAGGTGCTTCATCTCTAAGAACCTCGTGTGATTGGCGTAGTCGTTGTACCCACGTTCAGAGAACTCACGCATACGTTTGAACAAACGCTCACCTAGATAGGGTAGCCTCTCAAGTACAGTTTTAATTTGAAGTTCCTCCGCTGTACTCTTACCCTCATTTGTATTGAGTTGGAGTCCGTGGTGGGCAAACTTGTAAAAGTCTGGATCACCTTTCAACGCATCCATGCGCTCCCTGTAATACCCAGGCCCAATGCTTGCAGCAATAGTTCTAGGGATCATTCTAGCTGATTGTATAGGGCTGCTTAGTGTTTGTAGGCCCATCTGATACGCGATAATAGAGTAGTCAGCCGCAAGTACCATAAATCTAGGGATGTTCCACAACTCCCCCAAAATCTCTATTGAAAGGGATTTAGTTTTACTATCTAAAAAAGCCGTGATCTCAGACCTTTTGTCCCGATGCTCAATAATAAGTTGATACAGGTCTTCTGGTACAGGCTTTACCTTGTTAGGTATGTTTACCCCATACTCATTCGCATAAGCTCGGTACAAACCTTTCTTGTCACCCCAACTTTGATTAGGGTCATCATAGATAGATTGTAGTTCCCTAACGTCATTATCAATGCTGGTGATCTTATCTTCTAGTCTACTTTTTCTACGTGCATTTGAAAGTTGTTTCACCGCGTCTAAATACGTAACGTTGGGATTAAAGTTTTCCCCCAGATTGACTAAACCTTCTTTGGTTCTATCGAGTAATCTACGATCTTGTAATTGTTGCTTTGCCTCGTCTATTGTAATGTTTGGATCAAAGGTTTCACCCAAATCTGTGAGTTTTTCCTTGACCTTATCTAGGCTACGTTCCTTTTTAACCTGATCTTTAATCTCTTGTAGACCCATACCTTGGAAATCGGCGGCGCGTCCAATACGAGTAGCGTATCGGATAGCCTCGATCTTGTCAAAGGTTTCAACCATTGTGACCAAAGAATCCCTATCTAGGGTCTCCATTTTTTGGTTGCCCAAAATGTGATCTTGGTATTGGTCTTCTAAGTCATTTAACAGAGTATGTATAGCCGTAAGGTCAGTATCCTCTATGTTCTCCAAGTCCTTTGCTATAACTTCTTTGAGCTTAACAAATAGCCCCCGCATAATCTCGATAGGCTTTGTGACATCATCAAGAATCTTACCTTTTTTGAGAGCTTCTGTAGGCATGTTGCCCATCAATAGGTTGTATATAGAATCAAAGTGTCCCGCCTCTTCTCGTACTGTGGCCTCATTACTTCTAAGTCTGTCCACTGCTTGCTGTGGGGTCACAGAAGCTCTTTGTAGGGCTTCAACAACAAAAGCCTCAGTCATACTAGGGTCTTCCCTTTGCATGGCCTCTGTGAGATCACGTACGGTGTTGACTGTATCTTCCCCTCTGAGTATAGTGATGGCCATGTTTTCAAGCATAGCTGTCTCAACGTCTGAAAGGGATGAGTTGAGTTGTTTCGCCGCCTCCGCTAAACCTTGCTTGATTATCTCTGCATTATCCTTGAACCTTTGGTCTAAAGCTTCTGCTGAGAAATCCTTTAGGGCATTGTTGATAGACTTGAAAAGAGGTGTGTCGAATAAACTACCCATTTGCTTATCGAGGTCTTCTCTAGTTACCTCATTTTGTTTGGTTGCAATTTCAACTTTCTTTGCAATGAGTTTGTCTCGTATCTCTTTGAGTTTCTTTTGTTGCTTTGAGTAAGCCTTCTTCTCAGCTTGTGTGAGTGGCTTGAGACCTTTCGTCTTACGTACAGCCTCAACACGTTCTAGGCTACTTTGGCCATCTTGTATGTCCTTTATGTTAGCTTCTGTAACTAACTTAGAACGCATACCCAGTTCAAGTCCGAGTAGACTACCATTGTAATCTAATACGTAATCAAAGTCGCTTAGTAGTTCCTCTGAATCTAGTAGACGTTGATAAGACTCACCCAAAGATGATGCAGATACCCCCGAGGCGATTGCTTGGTCAATAAAACCTTGCTCTCTTCCAATCTCTTCTATTAATTCAAGTTTGGCTATGTGTACGCCCCAAGTTTTCTCAGCGGTGAGTCCTACATCACCTACTTCACCCATACGCCTACTCTTAGCAAGTAATCGCATAGAATTTTCAACCATGCGTTGTGCATTAGCTCTCTCACTGTACCCATTTCGGATGGCAGTCTTGATGAGATCGTGGACGGTGGTGGGTACGTAACCCGTCAAGTCTACTTTACTTTGGAACAGTTGGTATAGCTTGTTCTTAGCTTTAAGGCCAACTTCTGGGTCTTTAAAGTCTGCTATCGCTTGGTTTAAGTCGCCGCGAAGTTCCTCAATTCCTGGTAATTCAGATTCAAACATCTTACCGTACACCGTACGCATTGACATATTCACCTTCGGGTGTCCTGCCATAAGTAAGCCCTTGTAGATGTCCTTCAACCAGTTGGAGAAGTTTCTAAAGGCTTTCGCCAAAGCGTTATTAGTTGTACGTGTTTTCTCACCTAAGAAAGACTCGAATCCACGGGCAAACGCCTCAGAAGCTTTGGTGTTCCACTTATCTTGGCCAATCCATTTGAGTACCGCAGCCTTGTCTTCCATAGACATGAACGTCTCATAAACGTGGGCAAGTTCGTGAACGGGTGTAACTACGTCCGCACTAGATGTCAAGTAAATGATAGCCCTACCATCATCAGATAGAACCCTAGCACCTTTTAGGTCACTTACATTTATTGCTGAGTTTGTATCTCGTACCGCATTCTCTGTTTCAATAGGGGTTGCCTGTGTCTCAGATTGTGGATCGAAAGCCTTCTTCTTTGTGAAAGGCATCTTATCCTTTATAGAAGAAAACGCATCCTTTACAAACTTACGTAGGTCATTAACCCTGTTGTCTGAATCAGGTATAGTGTCCCCGTCTTTTACAAACTCAAACTTGTCTATGATGTCTGTCCAAAATTCAGATGGGGTTCTGTTGGTTTCCCGCGCCCAACGGTTAGCTACCTCACCATAGATAGTCATTACTGAATCCTTCTTGTCTGGGCTAAAACCTAGTTTGGTCATAACCTCTAAGAAAGACTCACGCTTATCTTTGGCTTGTTGGATTGATTGTTCGAGGGTAATTCGGGGGTCTTTGCCCGCGTACATGTGTTGAATGTCTCTTAGTGTCACACCATTCTTATCGAAGTCTGGTTTGAACTTAGAGTACAAATCATTTGGGTTGGGGGATATACGCTTGTAAGCCTCCAACTTATTTTTGAAACCATCTAAAAACTTATCTCGATTGTTTTGCTTAGGGGGTAGAGAGAACATAGTCTCATTGTACTCCATACTTGGGTCTTCACCAATTAAAGCTTTGATACTTTCGTAAGAAGAAATGTCCTTTCCAGTAGACAATGATAGTGATATATCATTAACTAACTTTATAAGATCATTTACATTAGAGTCCTCATTCAAGAATGATACCCCAACATACTTCAAAAGTACATCGTTCAATGCTTGTTTGATCTTCTTGACCCGAGGCATAGAAATCTTAGTCCTCTTTTCAGCTAAGAAGCCTACAAGTTCTGCAAAAAATTCCTTTGCTTGCAAGTTAGGTTCATTATCGTAGCGATCAATAAACTCTTGTACTTTCCTGCCCATATCCCTCTCCGTGGCTAAGGGACTTGACGAAAGTACATTCTTTAGTATATCGTGTATTGCAAGGGCATCCTTTGACTTAGCATCAAACAGTTTAGTGAACACCGCGTGAGCCGCTTCGTGATAGACTGTGTTGGCCCTGAAATCACTTGGGTAAGGGTTAATGAACAGTTGCCCATCTTTGTAAAATCCACCTGAATTTAGTTGTCTGTCACTCGGGTTATCAATTAACGCCCTGACAGCTTTTTGATATTCTAGTGGGGTATTAAACGACCTCACAGACACACCAAAACTCTTCAACGCAGTGAGTACCGAATCAATGGCTTGATTGATTATAGCTTTGTTGTTCGTAATACCTGAGTATTTCTTCTCCAACGCTGCTTGCGCATTGTTCTCGACAACTTTCGCCGCAGCTTCATTCCTTTGCTTGGTCTGTGAGCCTGGGCTGGCCTTAGAAGCTAACTCACGCCACGCAAGAGCTTTCTCCTTAATCTCGGCTACCTTTTCGGCTCCGAGGACTTTGGTGACACTACTGGGTACCTTATTGTCAAGGAAAGCCATCGCCATAGTCTTGGCATTGCCTTTACGAGCCATAGGTGTATCCTCTGTGGATACTGATCTGTCGGCGAACACATCTGTGAAGCCATTTTCAGTTTCGCCAAACTCACCTTGGTTTAATCTTGCATTTACGTTAGCTGCTAAGTCAGTAAGTTCTACTTCTGAATCAGCTATGGCTTGTTTGTCCTGTGCAATAGTTTCTTCTACGGTAACTTCTGGTGAAGGCTCCTTGTAAGATTCCTCAACTAAGATAGACTTGTAAATCTCTTGTACCTGTGGGCTTAGTTCTTTTACGCTACCAAAGTATTCTACGGCATTATCTATGGCTGCTTTAAACCACTCTGAGAACTGCTTAAATACACTCTCCTGCTCTTTGGTTGCATTCTCTAGGCGACCATCGTAAATGTACTTCTCACCACCTATTGAAAACGCTTCCTCAAATGCAGGGGTTCCAAAAGTTTCCCCCGACCACTCTTCTAATATAGCGATTTCTTGTGGGTTGATAACCCTTAGATACTCGTGAAGAATTTCATGTACAGGTGTTGTAACGTCAGCTAGTTTCTGACTGAGTAGTATAGTGGATGAGTCTTGAGACTTAGCAATTAAGCCCCTACCTTCTGGTCTTGTGTATTGTGGTGCATTAGGGTTGGTAAATGGTTGCCCGTCGAGATATTTGAGCTTAGGCATGTTGGTGCCTATGTCCTTTGATGGGTATACCCGAACACCAATTGTTTCTAAGTTGGGTGCTGTACCAGTCCAGTCTTCAATATAAAGGCTTTTAACAACAGACTTCAACTTTGGTACGGAACCTGTCCAACCCCTAAGATCAACTTCCCCACCTACTGTCTCTAGGCTAGGTGCCTCACCCTTCCAGTCTGCAAAGCTAACGTTGCCCCCAACTGTTCTTAGTTTAGGCGCTGATCCTTCCCAATAACCAAATTTCACATTCCCCCCGACAGTCTCTAATTGAGGTGCGGAACCCACCCATCCCCTAAATGATGCAGAACCACCAATTGACTTCAACTTTGGTGCGGAACCTGTCCAGTTTTCTAAGTAGGCTGTACCCCCAATAGTTTCTAGGTTAGGTGCTGATCCCTGCCAATCTTTGAAATAAGCATGGCCACCAATGGATTTTAGTTTAGGTGCTGAACCTTGCCAACCTTCAAAATTGGCAAAACCCCCAAGAGTCTCTAGGTTAGGGAATTCCCCTTTCCAATTATAAAGGTTTAATGCTCCACCTACTGTCTTTAAACTGTGGAAGTGTCCTTCCCAAACCTCCGCATATATGTCACCCTCTACAGTTTCTAAATTCAGTGCATTCCCTCCCCATGAACTTGAAGTTTTAAGATTACCCTTAACTACCTTCAAATTTGGTAAATTTGGGGTACTAGCCATAGCATGAATAGGGCCAAAAGATATGACCGCACTTTCCGATATTGCATCTGCACCCACTATGTAGATACCCTCAACAGGTACGTTATACTTCTTTGCCGCAGCCCTCTTAGCTAACTCTAAGTTGTCGTGTAGTAATGCTTTGAGGTGTCGCTTTTTGACCCCACTAACTTCAAAGTTGTAACTACCGTCACCCACGTTGTGAACCTCAAGTAATCTTAGTGCATCAGCACTTGATACTTCTACCCCCTTTACGTAATTATCATACTTTTTAAACAACCTGTTAAAGTCGTAGGTGTCAATAAATTCCGCTCCACCTTCGTAATTGTCGTAGAAGTGCTTGGCCTCATCTTGCATAGAGTCTTCTACCAATTGACCTTCACCCATGCCCCTAGACTCGGCAAGTCTACTGTCATTGTACTTCATTGCAAGTTGGGTGTTGTAGTCACTGTCTACAAACACGTAAAAATCTCCTTGTGAGTTATGTTGTTTAGCCGTAGATACGCTACCACCAGTACACCAAGAACCCTTTGGGGCATCCCTGTGTGTTTCTTTGGTTACAGTGTACAAATCATTCACCACAGCCTCAGATGAGTTCTGGGGGAACTTTAACCAATAGCCGTTAGGTCTTTTTTCTACAACATACTTTTCTGCTAGAGCCTTACGATCAGATTTATCTAAAAATCCTTTTGCCCTATTCTTAGAGTACTCTACTATTGGGTCGATACTAGGGTCTACTAGTAGTGCCTCTTGTACCGCTGGTAGTACCCCCGAAGACATGTCATTGTGGTGAGCAACAGTCTCTCCTGTACGCCTACTTATATACCCCTCATTATTGATATTGTACTTCAATACACTATCAAGCATTATTAGATTAAATTCTGGGGTGTAGTCAGTGTTATTCTTAATGTAGTTTACGCCCAAAGATATGGCAGATTTTTGCTCCTTTCGGATACTATCTACTTGCTGTTGTCGTAAGCCCTCATTATTCTTTATTTCAGTCCAGTAATCAACTTCTTGTTGGTTATTAGCTGCATCAGCCTGACTTATCTTAGAGTCAATGAATTTGTCTGAGAGGCTAGTGATGTAAAAATCATCTGTTGTCAGTACCCTATTGATTAGGTCTGCGACCTCAAGTTCCACTATTTCTAAGGCGTTACTCAAAGACATAGACCCAGAGTTTTCCGCCGCCTTAACTTGCTCCTTTAACTTTCCTACCTTTTCTTTGAGGGCTATCGCCTCTGGTGTGCCGCCTTTTTTATCTCGGAACATTTGCCCCAATTCTTTTTGAGACTCATTCAGAGTTTGCCTCAATTCAGGGTCTATGCTTCCCGCCTTGTTACGAGCCACAGCATCCTTAAAGCGTTGGGATAACCCCAATGCCCTTGTGAGTATATTACCTTTCTGAATACCCTCTACGTTACTTTCTACAAATGCCTTACTCTCTTCACTTTGGAATAGAATGTCGGGTGCAGATTCGCTATCACTTACATCATAAATGTAGGTACCATCGAGGGTACTACCCAGACCTTGTATGTTTGCAGCCTCATCAAGTATACTGTTGTTGGTGACTTTGAAAGTCAATCTTTTTACATAATCCGCGTAGGTAATTTTTAACCTCTTGGCTACTTTTTCAGAAACACTTTTGATTAGCTCTCCCAAAGACTTAGCCTGTTGTGGGGTAACATTCTCTAAGGTTGCTAGTTCCTCAGTTACAGTTGGTTCTGTGTCTGGGGTATTGTCAACCTCTACCTCAGCTACCACAGGGGTAGTGTCTACTTTAGATAGGGCTTCTGTTGCACGGGGATCATTAAGTTTCCCCGCGTCGTTTAACTTTGCAAGCTCTTGTATTGCAAGTGTATCGTAAGTATCCTGGCTACCCTCATTGACAGTTCGTTCAGCACTTGAAGCTATGGCCGAATCTGAAATTTCCTTGCGGTTTAGTTTCTTAGGTTTGGTTGGCTTGTTTCCGATGAAACCTGTTTTAATGTCGTTTCTTGTTCCACCACTAATAATGTCAGACAACTCCTCAAAGAAAAATGAATCATCTCCAAATTCGGGGTATTGATCAGCTAAGTCTTCTGCTACACCCCTCACAGTATTAGTAGCTGTGGCACTGTACCAAGTCTTACTCAATTCTTTACCCGAGGTAGACCCCTTACCAAACTCTGAATTTAGATCAGCCTTAGAAAACTTTTTACCCCTTAGAAAGCCCCAAATAAGCCCTTCAACGCTATCTGGGAAAGACTCTTTCGCATTTTCGTAACGCTCTAGGTCGTTCTCATAATCCCTCGAATCAGATTCATAGTTTTCTTCCGCTTCTCGTAGCTTCTCTGAGAATATTTCTTGGGCTGTCTTAACCTCCCCAAAAAGTTCTGGGTGATTTCTTTGCAGGTTACGAACAACTGTTGTATTACCCTTTGCCACCCGAAGCAATTCTGCGTGAAGTGTTGGGTCACTTTCTTTTAGTGCGGCTAAAAACTCTGGGGTCAAAACCTCAGCAACAGGGGTAGTAGTTTCAGCTACCGCTGGGGTGCTTTGCGTCTCAGTATTGGCCTCACCTACCGCTGGGGGGCTTTGCGTCTCAGACACAGGGTTTGTGGTACCAGACTGTTGAGTCTGATTGTTGAATTGTGTAAGTATCTTCTTACCTTTAAGTGGCACTACCCGACCATCGGATTTACGTGCCCGTACGCTTTTTACTGTACCATCTTCGTTGTAATCTACACTCTCTACTGTGTAGTCCCGCCCCCTAGAAGTAATCTCTGTTGGGTCGTCAAATTCAACTGGTGCTGTTTCCGCTTCTTGTTCAGGGACTACCACTTCTGGTTGTACGGCCTCCGCCTGTGGGGTTACTGGTGCTACTTGTTGGGGTGTATCCTGTACCTCGCTCAGACCTAGTTCAGCATTGGTTGCGTCTATGTCGTCACTATCCAATACCTCTACACCACCCACGGTCATACCTTCTGGGGTAAACTCTACTACACCCGTTTTACCTAAATAACTGACCTCTTGGCCTCCTAAAGATTCTCTATCTGTGGACTTGTCAAAGTCACTAAAGTTATCAGCTACCGATTGCTCATCTTCTGTTAGGACTTCTGAGTTACGAATTTTGGTGGCTACATCAATCACTACCGCCGCCTCTGAATCTGGTACAGGAGTTTCCGCCGCTGGTGCTGGTGTGGCCACAGGAGTTTCCGCCGCTGGTGTAGCCTCCGTAGCAGGGGTAGTGTCTGGTGCTGCTGGTGTGGCCGTTGGCTCCACGTCCTCAAAAAGACTTTCCCGTAAGGCCGCCTCTTCTGGTGTCACAGTGGGTACAGGTTTTACCTCTTCCACCTCTACTTTTGGTGCCGCTTGTGGTTGTGTAGCTTCTGTTAATTTGTCAGGAGATACAACATCATTAAGAGCTTTTTGTGCAGCTTTCTTTACTTTTTCAAGCCCCGCAATTTTCTTGGTCTTGTAGTCTAATGCTTCATCTAATTTACCAGCCTTCTCAATTTCTGCATCAGTATTGTCAATGGTATTGATTAGGTCGAAAGCCTCACGTCTATCTTTTTTGTTCTTTAGCAAATCAAGGGGTAGTCTCGAAATCTTTTCCGCCACCCTATCAAATTGCTCTAGGTTTTGGTCTACAACTTCTTGGTCAATTTGACCTTTAGCCAAAGATTGTTCGAGTCCAGCTTTGAATCCGTCCCTATCCCCGCTTTGTGCAGCTTCAATGATGTTATCCTTTCGGAGATTGGCTTGTCGGTTTGCGAGATTACTCATTGCGGTAGAACCTAAGTCAGCTACCCCACCAAAAGTCTCTACTACACCTTCCTCAATAACTGATTGCCAATCTACTTTTTCCTCTATCGCTAGTTGCTTTAAAAGCTCACCAGTAGAGCCACCAGCACCATCAAATAATCGCGCTCCTGCAACGTTGGCAGTCTTTCTTGAAGCACCTGTTTTACGAAGTCCACCCGCAATCTTACCACCTATACCAAACTTAGAGCCTATACCCGCTGTGGCTACATCTACCCCACCAACAATACCACCAGCTATGATGGCATCATTGAGGGTATTTTTCATAAAGTTTTCGTCCTCAAAAATCTTCTCTAGGTCTTCTGGCTTTGAAGCATCTAATCCTTTCTTTGAAGCGTAGTCTTGTATACGACTTTTGAAAGTTGAAGTGGCCTCAATGTTTGCCCCTGACGCAAGCATAGCCGCTGTTGCCCCATATCCTGCACCTGTAATACCACCACCAACAAGACCAGCAAAGTTACCCAATACTGGTACTACTGTACCACCACCTGCGCCCAATACTGCTCCTGTAGCTGCACCTGCTGCAACTACTCCAAGTCCACTACCATCCTCTATACTATCCACTGCCATAGACAGCATAGATGTGATGAAAGATAGTACTAGACCACCTACGTACTCGGAGCCCTCTACTATGGCTCCATTGTCCCCGCCCACTTCTGTTGGGCCTTCTGGTTTCTCGAAATACTGAGACATCTCAGCAAGCTTTTCCTTATCGTAGTTTTGGAAGTCCTTCGCACTATCCGTCACATTGACATCCCCAGCCATGTAACCCATGTTTACGGCTTCACTTAATTGACTCTTTACAAAATCGTATGATTGGCTTACGTAATTTAAGAATCCACCTTCTGGCTCAGTAGACTCTGGTGCAGGTGGTGGTGCCCCACCCGTCCACTCTGAAACCTTCCCCCCGAAAATATCTGGGGTTATCTCTTGGGGTAATATACCCGTTGACACTAGGTGCCCCAGTACACTTTCTTGTACCGCTGACTCCCCTATCTTAGACCTGAATATATCTCGGTTCATTCCCTCTGGGAAATAGTCAGTATCCTCAAGTTGCTTGTATATGATCTCTAGCTCCTCTTCCATGTTGTTGTTTTACAGTTTTGACCCAAACAATGGGTTATCAGAGAAACCCTCTGGGATTGCTTCTGATTCCTTGATAAATTTATCCAACTCTCCCTTACTCATAGTAGTATAGGTACTTAGGTCTTCCTTGTTGTAAACCCTGAAAGATTTTAGGTCATCAGACACTTCAACACGAATAAACTCGCTTGTACCATTCTTTATCGGTAGTGCTTTAAAGCCACCAACTAAGTTACTAAAGAAATCCTTAGCTATCGTATCAACTGCCTCCTTTTCACGCTTGACTAATTCTGCCTCGGTGTCTAACTTCCTATTAACTGCTCGGGCACGTAACAATTCAGCCCAATACTCCGTCCGAAGTTCCCTATCTAGGGTCTCTATTCGGCTCTCTAACTTGCGCCTACGAATTGCCTCTGCCTCATTATCTGAACCAAAGTCACTAGCTTGTACAGGTTTATCTAGCTCCGCCTGTAGTACCGATAGTTCATCTTCCAGTACAGATGAATTAGAAGGTGCTGGGCTAACCGTCTCCGTGACAGTACTTACATCATTAGTAGGGGTTTCCGCAGGAACTTTTGTGGCCTCCGCCGCTGGTTGGGCTGGTGCAGATAGTCCGAATAGAGGCGCAACATCAGATTTAGGTGTCTCACCCGCCGCTGGTTGGGCTGGTGCGGATAGTCCGAATAGAGACGCAACATCAGATTTAGGTGTCTCACCCGCCGCTGGTTGTTGTGTAGCAGCAACTTGGGCCGCCGCTTGTGGTGCAACCCTACCTACATCAGCTACATCTAGGAACTCTTTTCTACTCACGTTAGCAAACTTGTTACTGAAAATCATACCCTCCGCTAAGGTACCACCATTATTTGTAATGTCCGAATTTATTTTGCTTGCTGTAGTCATACTAGACTCAGGCAATTGAGGAAGTAAGTTAGGGTCATTAGTTATGATACGCTTCTTACCATCGTTTGTTGTTACCTCTCTTGTGACAATACCCTCGTCTGTGTTGTTGTAAGAGCTGAAATCTAAAGCTACTGGTTCTGGTGGAGCAAGGTACTCACCTGGCCCTCCATTTTTATCAATCCATTCCTTAATCCCATCAAAGTGTTCATGGAACAACATTTGGTGTATACCCGCTGCACTAGAGTTTTCCATCTTTGTGGTGAGGTTATACTCACCACCAGATTCTATCATCTCCTTTAATACCTCAAAGTCCTGACCATCCTTATCTTGCAAGAAGGCCATTTGGTCTTCAAGCTCTTTTTTAACGTCCCTTTTTGACGCTTTACGTTCTTTAGTTACTGGGTCTAACTCCCCCGAATTAATTAATGTAGACTCAGATATTTCCCCAGTTTCTAGGTAATGCTTGGCCCCCTCTACACCTTGGTGGTGTATCATATACATTAGTTGGTTATCACTAAACTTACCCTCACTTGAGCTAAATTTTCCACCCTTGTTCAACCCACCTTTTTCTATTCCCTCCAAACCTGGGGTGTATACCTTATCCTTATAGTAGTCTTCGTATATACCGTCCTGTACCTCTGGATTTTGTAAGAATGCTGTTAAGTAGGCGTGCCTCTCTCCACCCTGTTGGTATTCCTTACGATTCGGGGATGAGAAGAAAGGACTTTGACTAATTTCACTTGCAGTCTTCTCAGTCTGAATTGAATTTGCGTAAGCTGCAATATCTAGTTCTGTGAACTCACCATCTTCTATTTGGTCTAGTAAGTCTTCACCCACTGGTAAGCCCCTATCTAATAAGTTAGCTATCATTGGTATAGAAGACTCAGTTAATCTACCGTCTTTTATACGTAAGGCTAATCCGTCATCAAGGGGTATGTTGTGTTTGTTCAAAGCTAGTACAACCCTTTCATCTCCAGGTTCCATCGCAAATTCAGTCTTTGCTTTACTCCAACTTATCCTACCTGTGGCTGGGTCAGTTACCCTAGAACTGCTCCCCCCGCCCGCACTTCTGCCCTTGCCACTACCTACACTTCGGTTACTGGATGTTCCCGCACCTAGTGTTGTCTTTAACTTAATCTTATCTGCTGTCTGTGCAGCACTTATCGCAATTTTGTCCTCTTTTAATACACTGTCTATTACTCTTGGGCTACCAAAAGTATTGTACATCCTCTCCCCCGAATCTCGGATAAATGATTCTACTGCTTGTGTGTCATTGGTTGTACGTTCACTTGCAGGTTTACGTTCATCTTGTAGTGCCGCCCAGTTGTTTGCCACCCGTACATCCCCTGCATACTTAGGCATCACAAACTCATTAACAAAGTCGCCTAGTGAGGTACCTACTTGAGTAGTTTTATCAAATACCACAAAACCATCTGGACTATCCTCACGTCTCTCAAAAGTGATGTTAGGGTTAGCTTTCATCAACTCTTGCAAGTCTGTTTGAATAAGTTCGTCTAGGTTAATCTTTTCGTAATCCCCCTCTGAGAAATCGAATATCGTTCTTTGGGAATTGGGGTCAGAAATGATACTATTCAACTCCTTTTTGGCTACTATGGCTAAGTCTGCATTAGTCCTACTCAACTTTCTGATAGACTCTCTTGCAGCTTCGGTAGACTTACCTTCCATCAACGCCTCACGCATCCGTGGGTCGTTCATCGCCTTGGTCAAACGTTGTTGCACCTTTCTTTGGTGGAAAGGGTCTTTCAACTCTTGGTCGGTGAAATTCATTATGGTGTTTAAGCCATACTCAGACTTAACTTCATCTAGTAAACCAAATCCATAGGATGTACCCCCGTCTAGTCCTAAGACGGTATCTTCTAGCTTACCTAGATTGGCATAATTCTCTTCTATATCGGCAATCCTGTCCCCCTCTATGTCTGATACTGTACCCACCAATTCATCCATTTGAGTCATGTCAAATGTAGGTACGGTTAGTGTAGGCGTAAATCCTACACTAGTTGACTGATAACCCTGTGGGCCGTAAATATCTAATGCCATGTTGAAGTTCTATTGGAAGATTCCCCCTCGTCGATAGAGGCGGTTGTATAGGTCGTTTTCTAGTGGCCCTTGTCCTACTGGGTTGTACCCCTGAGCTGCGTTGTTGTAATTAGGTTGACCTAGTGGGTTGAATGCGCCCCCGTTGTAGTTACTAGTGTTGAGACCCACACCCCCGTTTTGTATATTCACTGGGGCAACTTGTTGACCTTGTAAAACTTGCGCCCCCTGTATTGGTAGTAGACTCATAGGGGTTGGTGCCGAGGGTTGTGGGGTTGCGCCACCGCGACCTTGCATTGACATTGCAGAATACCTATCCTTGAAAGATTGGGACATTGCATCCATACGCGCTTGCATCGCATTTGAGTTCATCTGGTTTTGCATGATACTCATATTGTTGTTATTGAACTGGCCTTCGGCTGCTCGGTTCATACCGTACTCATTAACATCTAATCTATCTGCATTACCTAAAAATCCTGTGGCTACCCCCGCAAGGTTTTGCCTCTTTTTATTGATGAGGTTACGAGTAGCTTCATCAGCTTGGTTACGGGCCGCACTATTTGCGTTACCTGCACTATTCAAGAATGAATACTTGGCCCTACGTTGAGCCATGTTGGAATTATTTATCTGTGCCCGTTGGTTGTTACCTTGTCGTAGTGAAGCTTCAAATAGTCTAGGGGCTAGTTGGTTTGCAACTTGGGGGCTTGTCCGAGATACGTTTGCTATTGTGCTGTTAGCCCGAGCCATATTTTGATCGGCCATTTGATCGACCATAGCGGGGGACATTTCCTCAAACATTTGGTCTGAGAATCTAGTGTCCACTAAGTTGGGATTCACTTGGGTACTTTGCATTCCAGTAGCTATGCCTTGTGCCAATGAAGCCAAGCCACTTCTTGCCCCCATGCGATTAAACAAAGCCCCTGTCTGTTGATTAGTATTCGCAAAGTCTTGAGCGTTTTGTTGCTCCATCATATCGAGGTCATCGCCAAAATCAGAAAACAGAGAATCAATACGACTACCTGTGGGTAGTGCCGTTGGTTGCGCTAACCCCTGGGTAATTGGTTGAGGAACATAGTTTGGGTCAGGTACAACCCTACCTAATTCATCCCGCATGTACCCCACTGGAACATCTTGTCCTATATTGAAGTTTGGCCGTCTACGAACAACATCACCCATAGCATATTGCTGGGGTTCAAATTTCTCTTGTTTTGTTTTATCGCCACGATGCGCTTTTATTAACTCATTGGCAAAAGGCATACGTGCTTGTAAATTTTCTTGGTTGGTGATCTGAGTAAGTAGGTCTGTGTCATCTTCACCTACACCTACTGTCTTGTAGTGACTACGTAATTTACGTACCCCCTCTGAGAATGTCATCTTCTTTTTAGAGTCCCCAAATACATCAGCCATAGTAACCTTATCTAGTGAGTGGTTGCCATCTTCTGAGTAGTGAGCTACACCATACCCTAGAAGCGTATCCTTGTGCTTATCTGGGTCGTAATCTTTTTGGTTTGAGAATACAAAAGACTCTGGCTTTACCACGTCTGTAATCTCATCCTTACCCATCTTCTTGTGGGTCTTGGTGGCCTTAGAGTCAAATATCTCTAATTCAGGGGTCATATAGGACTCACCTAGCTCCATCTGTACCGCTAGGTCATCATCAATGAAACCTCCTTTACCAAATGCGGTAGGGTTTACTGTCTTAGAAGACAAATTAAATGCTTGGTTGAGGGCTTGGCCATCGTAAAAATCTGCGTTACTTTGGTTCGCCGCGCCAAATCCTGACACACCCCCCAGTAACGCTCCCCCTATTGCCCCGAGCGGGCCAAGGGATGCTCCTGCACCAAATCCTTGTAGTGCGCCTCCCAAAGTTGCCTGTCTAGTATTCGACATACCATCCTCAGATAAAGCCGTTTGTCCTAAAACGCTGCCAGCTCCCACAGCTACACCTTGCAACTGATTAACTTGTTGTCGCATGTTCTGCTTAATTAAAGCAGTTATTTCAGGTGATAGTGGCATAGAAAAATAATTTATTTACAAAGGGAAACGGGGCACCCTTGTTCTAAAATAGAGGGTGCCCCGCGCAAAAGACAATTAACTAAAAATATATTCATGTATTCGCCCCTTCGCTTTTACCTCGAATCGTAGGATATATTTGTCTCCATCCGCTTCAAGATTAACTTGACATCATCAAATGTACTAAAAATTAAACGGTTAGCAAAGTAATTATCATAGAATATATTATTCTTTGAATCCCGACTTATATTATTTTCATTGACAGGTTTAGGCCCAATGTTGTAATTAGGGTCAAACATAAACTCTTCGTCGCTTATGAGGTGATTTACCACGTCTTTGAACGTCCATATCCTATGCCTAAAGTGAAGATGTATCACTGAGTCATCTTGGTTACTTCTCTCAGACAAGCTAAGGTTGTCCGTATCCACAAAGTCCTTGTTACCTGTTGACTGGTGGCTGTTGTAACCTATCATAGACTCGAAAGTTACTGGTACGCTTATGTAATCAGTGTCTTTCCACTTGTAAGCCTCAGTGCCCATCACAGAGCTTGTGTAGGCAAACGAGTCAGCCTGTTGTGGACTATTAACTGCATACTCTACACTGAATGGATAGTGTTCGCCATAGAAGGTCTGGAAGTTGCCTTTTACATTGTGCTGCCACATTGATTCCACCCCAAACGAATACATATCAAATCTATTCCAAGCATACAAGTGTGGTGTGTAGTTGTGAAAACTAGTCCAACTCTTGCGTCTGAGTGAATAGGATAGGGTAAAACTTTTATTGTCAAAGTATTTTTCATCCGTCACCGATACCACATCATCACCTAAATTAAAACTAATTTTATCATCATTTAATTTAATTCTATCGTCTATGGGTTTATAGTCAGTCTTGGTAAATAGCAATCTTTCGTTCTCGTGGTCTACTCCTAATGAATAACCTATACCACCCACTAGTTTTAAATCCACCATAGCGAATGTAGGGAAAGCCTCTAACAACTCGAACTGCATGTTCTCATCCATGAAGTGCTTTACCCCTGCATTTGATACAGGTGAAGGTTGTTGACCTGAGAAGATGTACCACTTACGAGCTTCCCTGTCTGGGAACACGTATCCGAAACCTGTTACCTCAGAAGCGTTGGGGTCTTTAAGTCCCGCGAAACCTTCTACAACACCCCCGTAAATTGGGCTGGCTGCTCCAAACAAGTTGCCTTGCCCTAAAAGTAGTGCCCCCTCATCAAGTGAGAACTGTCCACTACCACGCCCTAGCTGTATGAGCATATCTGTGGTGTGCGCATATAGGCTGTTACCTAGTTGGAACATCTTTGACAACTTGCCATGCTCCGAAGTAATCTCTAACGAATTATTAGGTTTGAAGTTCTGCCAGAAATCAATCTGAGAGTCCATCGTCTGCCTATTAGAGTACAGAATTTTGTTATGGTAGTCGGTTGGACAAGTACACGTATTGTAGGGGTCGCTCATTCCAAAAGACACCTCCCACATATTGACTTGGCTGTGTGTTGAATCGCACCTAAAGAAGTTATTCTCAAACTGTCTTACCCTGTTCTCGTTCATAGAAAAAGAACCGTCTACGTTTCTTCTGTCAGGTCTTATATTCTTTAAACCTACGTATTCCTCAATTATCCTGTTGTCTACATCCGACTGTATCCAAAAAACTAACCACGCAATACCTAAAAGTAGTATCACTAAACCTATAATCATTGCTACTATGGCACCCGCTGTTTGTAGTCCAAAAGTACCACCACCAATAGCTTGCGCTCCTGTTACAATGTAACCGATGCCCTCTACAATGAGCCATAGACCTATTACAAAAGTGAATACAAAAGTGAATACACCTTGTACGATCAACTTCCACTTAGCGTTCTCTTTCCACTCAGAATAGTATCTGTTCAACCAGCCTAATTGCCAAGGGGTATCCTCTGGCATAGATGAGTCTATTTTAAGCCCTTTGAGGCTACCCGCCTCTTCTGAGTAGTATACGTCCCCATTGTCTACGTCACCTAGCTCACGGTAATGTAGGGCCGCGTCAGAGTTAAAGAATGAAGTAACTTGAGTCTTCAAGTGTTGAGGAAAATAATTGTCCCCGTGGTTAACATCCCTAGAGGTACTTGTCCGAGTTGTGTACCTTGGGTCACGCACAGGAAACCTTGGGGGTATTTGCCCTGTGGCCACTTCCCCTGGATTATCTACCGTAACCCCCGCACCTAACCCTTGTGTATCCCCATGTATGAGTCTAAGCCCACCAAAAATTCTAATGTGGTCGGAAGGGTCTTGGTTAAGTGGTATGTAACCACCGTTTCTAAGTCCTAGTACCCTGAATAAAGCTGCAAATAAATTCCCTAGAACCCTTGATATTATGCCTCCACCAGCAATACCACCCGCAGCCACAAAGCGGGAGATCATCCTGTTGGTCTTATCAGATATAAGTGCAGTTCTTTTGTAGGTCATCGCCCCGCTAAAGCTGTCCCCCACCAAGCCTGAAATTGTAGGTTTAAATGAACGAGCTTCTAGGCCCAAAGGGATGTAGGCTTGACTTATAGGTGAACCGTACTGACTTGGTAATCTACGTATAAAGGTCATATAATGACCCCTTGCGCTATGTATTGGTAGGGACTCAGTGAATATATCCCCTGTGAAAGACCTGTCCGATGCACCATCAGGTGTTGTAACTACACCACCATAGGCAGGTGTGTCTACACTAAACGGTTGTATAATACCGTCCAGTTCCATGTACACCGAGGACTCCCTTTGCAAGTTACATAGATTGTAAGTGAACCTGTTAGATTTACTTACAACACTGTCCGCTGGGGCCGAAGACATAGACCTTACACTACGTACAATAGGTTCCCCCAATTGAATGTAGTGATTCACATTTACAGCTTGTCTTGTTCCTTTTTGATTCAGTCTGTCTTGGGATATGGACTCAGGCTTTTCCCCTAATGCCATAGTGCCATGTCTGAACCCCTTACCAAACATTTCCATCTCAATTAGACACTCAGTAGCATCTAATGGTGGCCTACGCATGTGGAAGTCTGGTGAGTGTACTACATAGGCTCCCACATCACAAGGCCCGCCGCCACGAAAGGTATCAGGGCCGTTAGGTTCAATGTGTCTGTCAAACCTTTCAAATGAATTTATGGCATGTTTTGGAAACGCATGCTGCTCTCCCCCCACTTCACCTAAAAAGCATGAGTGACCTAGACCAGAACCAATGACAGTCTTGTTGGACTCAGTACGCTCTACGTGAGTAATCGAGTACGGGTTATTTAAGCATAGGGGCTTTGGTGGGTTCGCTGGGAGGGTGATGTTATTAAACTGCACCCCCAACATAAACGCATAGCCCTCTGTAAACTCAGAGTTAGCCATGTCGTACTTGTTAGGTACGCCCGAGGCAAAAGAGGCAAAGTGTGGCTCTTTACTTACCGAAGGAGCTTTGTGTAACCGAACATTCTTACCTGCTAGTGGGCCGTAAATATATTCACAATCACAATCGAGTGTTTCAGGATATACCTCTTGGGTAGTCCATGCCCCGAACTTTCCATCCGAGTATAGTAAGGGCTTGACCCCGATTACTGTACACCCATCTTCTGCATACTCATACTCAAAACCTAAGTCTGGACTGGTTTGCTTCTTTTCTGAGTTTTGTTCCTTTAGGGATAAGACTTGACTGGCTTGGCCCTCCAAATTCCTACTATACCCTGAGTTTGTGGGGTATGAGTCTACGTTTCTCACTGACTTCCACACACCACCTTGGCATGTTTGGCATATATTGTTGTTACAGGTGAGGTACCCTTCCTGAGAGCATCTGGCTCCAATCACAGCGGCGGTGCCTTCTGACCTATTGTCTTCTGCTTGTGTGTACGGTGCCCGCTCCAATGCGGCTAAAGCTTCACTAGCTTGTCTTGGGCTAAGTTGCACTAAACCTTCTGGTCTACCCCCGAACTCAGGTTGATCCCCCCCATAAACAGGTGGGGGAGTTCCCCCACCTTGTCCAGGTGGTGTGTATGGGCCTCTAGCCTCACACATACATAATATCTGGGATAGTGTTATTGCACCTATCACATCATCATCTAAATCCCAACTCCCAAACAGGTTACCCAGTACAGGTACATTATTAAACAAACCCCCAAAAGTTCCTGGGCCAGCCGAAGCAATCCTAGCGGCTTTATCGCACAAACAATCTAGGGTTGACCCCATATCTATCTCGCCTATACCCCCTATCTGACTATTTATTTCATCATCAATAGTCGGTTCATCTTCTGGGGTCACGATTACCGAAGTGGACTCATCCTCAAAAAGTACCGTAGGTGAGTTGTCGGTAGTAGGGTCAACCGAAGGGTTGTCGTCTACTAAGTCCGCAGACAAATCAATGTACAGGTTACACCTAGAAGACGTATCCACATAGGGGTCGCATAGTTCTGGGCCGCCATCTTGACCTGGTATAACGTAATTTACACTACTCGTACCATCAGCGTAGTTCCACCTAATCGCAAACCAGTAATTCTCATTTGGTCTAAGACCTTTGAATAACTCTGCTTTGTCTAGGGGTACTATATAGTTTTGGTACTTAGCTTCAATCTCATTCGCCTGTCTTTGGTAATCTAAGTTATGAATTGGGCGTAAGTTGTACAACACAAGTCTGTTGTCGTACTGTATTAAGTTCTTACCTCGAATGTACCTGTTAACCCTTGTGAGAATTTCAGATAATTGCATAGGACGCTCTCTACCCGTGTCACCAGTGTAGAGATAGTTAATTGTATTTTGTCCTGAATTAGCTGTAACCGTGGCAAACTCTTCAACTAAGGTTATCCCGTCGATTGTTTTAATTACAGCTAGGTCTACTATGTGATAGTTTCTATCATCTTGTATTCGCACCTCAAGGTTGAGTGCCCTAGCCGAACGCTCCCCTGGCTTGTTGTCCCCGCCAGAAATAGATATGGTGTTACTGATACGTGACCAGTTGCTATCATTGCCTTCAATGTCTCGAGCTTTGGCCGCAAATTGATACACACCATTAGCAAGTCTGCCCGCCTGCTCTACAATGCCTGTTTCAATAGTTGCTAGGCAAACAGGGGTAATCAAAGGGATGGTCTCAAACTCACAACATGGGTCATCCAAGTTGATGCGCTTATACACATCCCCACTTGACCAATATAGGTAAAGGTTGTTACAAGGTTGCATCACCTTTACCTCACAGTCAATCCACTGGTCGGCTGTTATCCCAATCTCTGCCGCTATGTTAGTGTTGGTTACTTGTGTATAAGTCTTTAACTTCTCACTAATCAATCCGATCTCACCCCCTTGTGGGTTGTCTACAAACACTACGTACTGGTCACGTTCCTCTACGTAAACTAGTCCCCGCACTTGGCCTGGGACATTGACAAAAAGTTCGTTTGATGGCTCATTAGAAATGCCGTAACTATTCTCTTCGTCAGATGAGTTTACCGCGTTCCAAGCCTCTATGTACGCGCCCGAAGGAACCTGAGATAGAAGTGAATCCATCCACATAGCATCAAAAGTATTTACTACCTTGGAATCCCTACTATCTTGTTCGTTCATACTACCGATGTTTTGTGAGCCTAGACATCTGTTGTGCGTACACATCAGGGGTCTTCACACCTATTTGATCAGATACATGCTGATCAGTAAATACCTTGAAATAATTATTTTCTAAGAAGCCAATCCAATCTTTAAAGTTAGGGGTATTTAGAATCTCATTCGCCCGCCCCATAGCCTCAACCTTTTCTTGCTTGGCATAGACAGTCATCTGCCTGTGGTGGTTTTTATCTTGTTGTGTCAGCGACTTACCAATAGACCTGTACTCCATTGCTTCAATTACATACCACTTCAAAGCCTCATACACGTCCTCAATGTCGGGTATCATCTTGTACCCATCTTCGTCCATTCTCTCAGCTAAGTAGGCAATAAGTATATTCCCTTGCTCTTTATTGACATTGACTATGGGAAAATCCAACTTGTATTCGGTGTTACAATTAGACATCAACTTGTGGTTGAGGTTTAAGCAACCTGGGATATGTTGGTCAGCATTGAAGAACACATGCGTAGAAGGCTTCATCAAAGTAAACTCAGGGTGGTACGGTGACACAACTTGGTTGTCTCCCACTAAACCCCCGTGACGGTAGTAGTGCTTCATGTGTTGGTATTGAAGCTCGGGGTGATTGAGTAGAAACTGTCGGTCTACTTCATAGATAATCTCAGGTTCCTTACACGAACAATCCCCAGCATCATCGTTATGACACTTTGGGCACTCCTTTGTAATCTTCAACTCGCATCCCGAATGCTGTTGTGTCCACTCAACGATCTCCATGCGACGCACTTTACGTGGGCTGGAATCTTTGAAAGCCATTTGAACAACAGAACTCATATCTTCTGGTAAGATAGCCTTGTGGTCTTTGACCTCTAACATTGCAATCTTGTCCACATAATGAGTGGGCACGTCCATCTTTCTTAGAAGTGAGTTGGCCCACTTCTTTATGGCTACTCGATCTATTTGACCTTTGTAATCCCCCCAATCTATAACCTCTTCTACTACTGTATCTATCGAATTATATTTAAGCATATTTTATTTTCAGTATATGTGGCCTCTAAAATCTTCCATATAGGGGTCAGCCTGGCATTTTCTAATCCACTTATTTAGACCACGAGTCCCCACGTATTTAGGTGGCAAGTCACTCTGCCCTCTGTAGGCTTTGAAATTGTAATACCTACTGTGTAAGAATTTTGCCCTGTGTGCAAGCCAAGTGACAAAAAAGGCAAGTCCATTGGTGTGGTCATTGTAGACCCTAACATGCTTACCCAACCTTTTAGTCTCAACCCAATCAATGTAGTAGTCCCTATCACTCACACTCTCCCTTACAAACACTTCCCCCATACGTTCTGGTGGACTGTAACGCCACCCCTCGGTAAACATATAGAACCAACATCTTTCAAATATGAACCTCAAAACCTGCTTGAACATAACTAAGTCAACAGGGTTTTCGGAAGTCTTCTTGTATGCCTCGTAGTGCATACTATCGAAGACTTTAAGTTCCTTTGGCCCCCTCTCTATTTCCTTTTCAAGTATTTTTTCGTGTAACTCTGCCATTAGCTGAGGGGGTTGCCCACCGTTTCGTTGTTGTTATTATTCAAATTGTCTGGTGCTAGAGATGCGTTACTAAAGCCCATAAGCGCATTGTAGGTCAATTCAAATACCTTGCCTTGTATCTCATCCTCAATGATAAACTCTTCGTCTAGGGGGCTGCAAACTAACTTGGCTTCCTCCCCGCAAATAGGGAATGATGCAACCTCCAAAGGGTCGTTGAATATAGCTGATATTGTTACTGCCTTCAAGTTTGTTATACCCCCCGTGTTTGCATACACATACAAGTGTCGCTTAGAGTTGATGTTCTTCATCGTGAAGTACGGGGCTTTCGCCTGAGCCTTTAGGCGACTATTAATCTTGTCCTTAAAGTTGTACCAATCCACGTAAGTAAATGCCCCGTAGTTCTTTTGATTGTCGTTCTGGTGTACTAAACTAACAGCATTTGGGATACCGTTTAGCATCTTAGGTATCTTCTCAACACTCTTGAAAAAGTAGCATCCACTTGCAGGTGCGCAAGGGCACTCAACCAAGTCAACTTTCTCTAACTCAATACAAGGTATTGTAAGTTCAATGTTTAAGTCTTGATTTGACCTAGACTTGATGAACCTATCTTCAAAAGATACTTTGTTCCTGTAAGTTTTTAGGAAGTAGTAAATGAGTTTAGGTGGATAGCGTATACTACTATGTGGTCGCCCATCCTTAGTTTCTAAGAATACCCTAAATCCCTCTACCGCATGCCTAATTGATCTACCGTTATCGTTTGTCATTTTACCCATGTTCAGTTAATGATATTTCAGACAAAACTTTAGTTCGCTCTCTAGGTTGCTTGGTTTCATAATACCAAATATGAATTAGCGGTATATTACGTACTGTACCGTCCTCAAATAGCAATGCTAGTGTACTCCCTTCAAGAAAGTGGGAGACGACATCTGTGTAGTGTATTGGACTTGTACTGTCCTTCACCTTTATTTTAACATTCATATTAAGTTCGATATTTTGTAATCATCATTGTACACTAACAACTGGTTCTTACCACTGTCGTGTATGATGCTGTGGGCGTGTGCCCAGCTTGATAGCCCCGCCGAATTATAGTATTGCCAAAGATCGCAACTTACACCCACACAAGTCACGTTGTCTATAATAGATGGTGAGTGTGAGTGTCCGTGAATCATTTTTATATTCAGTCGCTTGAAGCTATTAATACTACCCCTCGCACCGTTTATACCGTTGTCCCCGTGGGAGCCAACTTCATATCCAGATATACCAAAATTCTGGTCTGACCTAATGTAGTCAACACCTTGCTCACTCAACAAGTGACCAAAAATATTTCCCGTCTCCCGCAGGTCAACTGTTTGTTGAATCATTGCTAATCGTAAGTAGGCTTCCGAATTATGTAAGTCCTTCTTCCAATTTACTGACGGGCTGTTTATGTGCTGGTCTAAAAAATCATCGTGGTTGGATTGTATAACCTTTACACTAAGTTGGGAGTCTTGTAGTTCTTTAACAAAACCCATCGTACTATCTAATTCATCTTGTATTAGGTATCTCCCCTCTACAATCATACGCTTCCGTATGAACATGTCGTGGGATTGGTGCCTGTTTACCGTCTCGGCATCTAGCAAGTCATGTAGAACCACTTGGCTAGGGATAATCTCACCCAGCAACTCTTTTGTCACACCCCAAAAATCTTGGTTGAGGTGTGCGTGGTGTATATCCCCCAGAACAATACCCTTACACGTATTAACCTTGTTAGCCCCTTCGGGGGTTACATGCACGTTTATGTCTGTAAAGCTACCATCGCCACCAGCTTTTACCGTGCGTGGTACGTGGGTTTTGTCCCCGTCTTTTTCTATGATCGTAAATCCGTAGGTGTGGTGTATCCCACCCTTGTCCCCAGACTTACTCAGACTGTAATGCTTGTACGTACAAAAACCCGTCGTATTCATCGTACGAAGGGGATTTCCTTTAAACCTTGGTAGGGTCTTGAAGTGTATCCTTGGGTGGCCTATCACCAGGTTGTTTTCACTAGCCAGTGCTTCGTACCCATTTAGCGGCATACTTGCCGTAGGTACCACCCGACTATTTGCAGACACAAGTGTATCCCCGAAGTATATTTTATTGTAGTGTAAGTAAGGTTCAACCTCATCTACCCACCAGTCATTGCCTTTTGTATTGGCATGCTCTGTAATGGAGGTAGGGTTACGATACTTAATAGGTATGATCACAATTTCTGTGGGATACCCTTGCTCTTCTAAGTAGTCCTTGTAGTTAAGTAAGGACTGCATGAAGGCTGTGTTGACGGCTGTTTTATTCTGGGCCGCAGTGACCAGGAGGATTTTAGACTTAGGGTTGACCTCCCTTGCCCTAGCATCTTTTAGTTGCTTAGACATACGAGCCTCAGAAGAATTAGACCCAACGCCTATCTTAACTGCCCATGTCCTTATCGTTCTAGGGCTTACGCCAAACTTCTTGGCTAGAATAGACATCTTCTCTTCGTGGGATACCCCCGCCTGTCGGTAAATCGTTGAGAGGTAGTCTTTGTCCGTATCGCTTAATTCCTTAAATCTCATACTTCGTTGTTGTTTTTTGAAAAAAGTCCCGCCTAGTTGAAAATGTCGTCCACTTTATAGAAAGATGGGCAGGCTTTGTGATCGTTCAACTGATTGTGCAAATACACTTTAGCCCGTGGATGTATCCTGAGTAACGCTTCGGTTAATGCCTTTATCACTTTCTTTTGTTGAGGTGTCCTAGTATCTTTGGGCCTACCATTTAACCCTACACCCCCAGAATATGAGATGTGTAGCGATTCATAGTTATAACCCCGCGCCCCATTCGAGGGCAGTTCCATAGGTTGCATCCAGATAACAGTGCCATCAAGTCTAACTAACGCATGGTAGCCCGCATTGTTCCAGCCATTGAGTTCCCAAAGCCTATCATACCAAGCTTGGTCTGGGTCAAGGCCTTCTGGTGTAGCCGCACAGTGAATCACAACCTTACTTATTGGTCTCTTACCCGTCCTGTCAAAAGCCTGAATTAGCAGGCTATCCGAGGGTTCCGTAACGTCAAAAAGATCGCCCCCCCCAACCACAAATTGCTCTGGGCTGAGGGGTGGACGACCACAGGCCGTTAAAAACAACAAAAAAACGGCAATTCTTATCATCGCTGTGTAAATTTTTCAAGTATTTCTATCACCTCCTGATTTTCAGTGGTGATGTTTTCGCGAACTATGACTAATGTATCAGTTACAAGTGACTCAAAGAACAACATGTTTCCCTGAGATGTTAGGTACACCGTAGGGCACCCGCTAGTGAAGTCATAGTATCCCTGACCTTTCAGTAAGTCTAAAGTAAGGTCTTTCTCTTCAAGAATCAAGTGCCTGCCATAAACAATAGAGTACAAATAATCCATCTGGCTTAAATCCTCCGCGTCTTGTAACATTTCGGGTGCCTGTGCAATACTTGGGTAGACCCCCTCTTTATCATCTGTGCTACACGAAGGTATCATAAGGAGTAGGGCTATAACTAATGTTTGTGTGAAGGGCATGTTTTTAAGTTTGGGTTCCTAAATGTACGGCTAATTAATTCCTAATAAAAGTTTTAGCTGTGTAATGAAAATTATTTTAGTTTTAAAAACTATTTTGCGTATTTTGGTGGGGAGGTTAACTCCATTGTCTCTCGCAGGTCTTGTGAGTTATTTATGATAAATCGTGACCGTTCTATCTGACCTTCGTAGAATGTTTTTCTGCAATCAGATAAAGAATAGGTCATTATATTTGTGGCAAGACCCATAGCATCCTCCTCCGTCAAACCGCTCTTCTCAGGGTTATGTAGTAGCTGACAGTTATCGTCCACACGCCCTAAAAAACCGTTGTTTGGCTTCGCAAACCAAGATGCCGCAGGGGTCTCACACACTAAGTCCCCAGATAGGTAAGTATGCTTCTTGGTTAGTGCAGCACTGTCTGCTTGGAAAACGTGATACAAACCTAAAGCATGGCCAATTTCATGGGAAATTGTACTAGATGGTGCGTAATGGGTCTTCAAAGCTACTGATGTTGAGGGTATTCCGTAAGCCACCCCTGAGTATCCCCCAATTGTACTTGGGTACAAAAAGACATTAATATACCTCCGCTCTGAGTACCGACTCATGTGTTCCCTATGTCCATAGATACCCTCTTTGTACGCCTTGTTATCTTCTATAAGAACAATTTCGGATGCACTAAATGTGAGATTTAATTCTTGAAAGTCCTTGTTTAACCTATTGACGGAAGCAGTAATTACCTCCATACTTACTCGATCTGGTTCCCGCTCCTCCTGAAAGATTACGTACCTCAAATTGACTTTGTACCATTGGTCTTTCTCTTCAAACATCCCATCCGCTAAAAAGTATGGGTTGATGCCACAATCCGCCACTTCTGCGCCACCATTATGGGGTACAGGTACAAACGTACTGTCTGTTGAGACTACCTCTGCACCCTGAGAGTTTTTAAGAGACCGCTCACATTGAGTAAAAATGAATGTCAAGACTAGTATACTTGCTAGTATAATCAAAAATTTCTTCATATAAAATTTATAAATTGTAATATTGTGCGTACTGATCAAGTTCGTACTATTTACCGAATCACCTAACCTTGTATAATACCCCCTGTTGGAGTTTTGTCTGGTGTAGTTCCCCCACATAGTCCACCCACACAAGTGCTGGTACCCCCAGAACAACCTGCCCCTGAACAAGTGCCACCAGTTGTTGAACCGTTCTTAGTGATTCCACCAAACCCACTTTGATTACAGTTCGTAGAACTGATTTCAGAAAGCGTCTGCACATCCCTACGGAGAGCGTCACACTGGCCTTGCAAGTCGCAGGTAGTTGTTGACAATTCATTAATTGCGCCCTCTGGTGTGTTGCTTTTACTCGTCTTATTACACGAATCGCCACCACAAGTATTGTATGATACTGTTTCGAGGTCATCGAGACGCTTCAAAATTTGACAAAGCACACTACCATGTTGAGCTATAATGTCTCTGATGTCCGTGGATGTGTAGGTGATGTCTTCACACCCAACCAAATCAATGTTCTTTAGCGAGTCTAGTTCTGATTTATTAGCGCAAATCTGAGCGGCCATAGCTTCGAGGAAGCCCTCTAAGCTGTATTCCTCGGAGACACCCGCGCCGAAATCCTGTACGTTCATTTGGGCTGAATAAGTTCCAGCCAAAGGTGAAGCAATGTGTAGACTCTTCACCATCTTAACATCACCTGTAGGTGTTGCCACCCGCATATCAATGTCAATGTTTAGTGGGAACCTATCATTAGAGACTGTTGCCCCGAGCGTAGATTTGTTACTATCAACGATGATAGACTTACCCCTTAGTGGCTTACCTGACACAACAGTACTGATTCTACCTACTTGGTAGTTAGCTGGCAGTGACTTAGTAACATCATCTAAATTGTAGCTGATTGAAGTCCCCCTGTCAGTGGGTTGTACCTCGTAGTTGAAGCCTCTACCTAGTAGACTTATTGCCCCGCCAGATATTGAATCTTTGCCAATGCAATACTTATCCCCCTCGTACTTGATGTCGGTTGCAGACAAAGCACATATCTTATCAATCAAGATTTGTACGCCAACGGGTATAGTTACGCTTGGTTCGCACGAATTACACTCGTTCGAGTATAAACACTTGAGTTCAACACGTTCGTTACATATCTTTTCAAGCTCTTCGATCAATTGGGTGGTGACACCGTTATAATACATACCTTTAGTGATACCCAGCTTGTCACTAGATTCCCCCGTGTAAAGAATACACTTATCCGCATGTGATTCTAAACAATCACTTCCACAAGTCTCGCACATATTAGGTGCCCTTTAGGGCTTTGAGTATATCTTCTAAATCTTCTTGTTGTATTACCAAATCTAAGGGGTTGGGCTTTAGGTTAGAATGTATTGGTAGCTACTTTTTTACAGCTACAAAACTAACAGTCCCACCATCTATTAGCAAGTCTCCCCCACCCTTACTTGATTCTCGCTTACTTGCTATTTCATACACTGGATTAAGTCCAGGGAATGCGTCTATAAAACTTAATGAGTGTGTACCCATTAGGGCTTTAGAGTCCCCTCTGTCAGCTAGTATAGTTGAGTTACCCACCCCTTTCGAGTTCCGTAATACCTTCAACGAACTGATAATGGACTTTGGGGTATCCTTACCATTAGTAGTACCAAATGGCACTGTCAAGTACACCTTTACGTGGTCTGGGCTTCCAGAGAACGAGTACTTATTTTTAGAGAGTTTCCAGCCAGGGTCTAACCTAACGTGAGATAGGGATAGTGTGGAATCACCTTCTGCTATAGACCCGACCACATCCCCACAAGCCAAAAAGCTTTTCTCTGGTGTCGGTGAGTTTTCTAGGTCTTCTTCTGTCAGAATACGTAGGTTTTTTTCCATAGGGTTCTCTGTATACAAGCTGTTTGTATTCTTGTCTAGGAATATGTTGTTCGTGTCCACTAGTCTGTAATTATTTTGATGTCACTACATGCCAAGACTCGGTAGGCAGTAACTTTGAAGAACATTGTGTTGATGTTGTACGTGCCTATGTGTGTCTGTATGCTATTCCCATTTTTGAATGTCTCCATTGATGTGGGTGTGTATACTATCTTGTAATTATCTCCGACAGCAGTGGTTGTGGACGTTACGCCCCCCGCCGAGTTGAATATTCGGGTGGTTGACCCCACGCTTATGTACATACGAGGATTACCTGTGGTTGAGGTGTTCGTTGTATTGTTCATCCTGATATGGCCATAGGCATTGCTGGCCGCGTCCAACCTACTCACTGCAAACTCAACTATGAGTATTGATGTTGCATTAAATGCACCCCCAAAATGACATGCTTCGTTCCAACCGTTACCGCCTGAATTTTCTGCTGCGAACCCACCATTGGATACGGTCATCCCACTCTCTATCTGATTCCACAACTCTAACCCTGTTGCTCCATTTGCAGCAGTGTTTGGTGTGTACACATTTATATTTTGTGCCGACACAACAAAACTGAAAGTTGTTCCAGAAGCGTCTGTAAGTATTAGGTCGTAATCTTGTACGACACCCGTGGTGGTAACCGATACTACATAAGTGCTGAAAGACTTAGACACGAAGTTGATGCTACCACCCCCATCCGACATCCCAACAAAGGATTGGGAAGTAATGTAATCACAGAAGGTGCCACTTATGGTGATCGTCTCTGTGTCAGATGTGGGTATTAAATCCTTGTCTATAGCTGTAATCTCTGGGTTAGGCTGGTACGCCGCCCCAATAATAGTGTGACTATCCACATTTGAAATTACCACAACCTCGGCAGTTGTGAGTCCGTACTTATCTTTATTCGTCTCTAGGTAGTTAATGAAGTCCTTGGAATCATCCGTGAGAAGGGTGTGTAATATCTCTGGCCCCAGATTATATGTAATCTTGTCCCAAGTCTCTACGTCCGTCAGAGCAACCACTTGTGCCCTTACTGCTTCAAGTAGCATCTATGTTAATTTTTTAAGTTCAAAGTCAACAAGGACATCCCACATAGCGGTATTTACCCCTACCCTTTGACCCCCAATGTCAAGGACAAAACTCTTTGTCCCTGCGGTTTGTCCTTGTAGTATGTACTTCCTACCAAAGCTGTACTCGTTACCCGAACCCGTACCTGTCATAGCCCCTTGTGAGGTGTTCCCTGAATTTACAAGACGTTGGTTAAGTATTATGTTGTTACCCCTGTTATCTAGCCCCAAGGGGTTTCCATCGAAGGTGGCTCTAGCCCAAACATACGTGTTGGTTGCGTCAGCATTGTATTGGAAGTTCAAGTCCATGATGTAGTCCCCATCGTAGGGGAATACCACCTCCTGGGTTACCGCATTGGTAAACGAGTTCGCCGCACCATTGTGGATCACAATACCAGGAGATAATATGGGATCGACACGAAGTCGATCCCAATTTACAACTCTCTCTATGCCAGTGCTGTCTAATTCATACCACAAGCCGTTAGGTAATTGGTAGATTTTGACGTAACCCGCAATAGGTGTGCTAGGTATACTCGGAAGTACAACTTGTTCCCCTATGTACTCTATCCTAGCCATCTAAATTTGTTTTTTTTGTGGTTCTACTCTTACATTACAGCCCTACTACGCGGATCGTCAATGCAGCCAAAGTGGTGTTAGATTCGAGTGTAGGTGCAGTTGTGGGGCCAGCCTCACAAACATGAATCTTCTCGTTTGCAGAGTTGTAAACCTCAATTGAGTAGACATCTGTGAAGGTTGTGGGGACAGCCGTTGCCGTGTTTGCAGGCAAAGATGCAAGTGCAACCTCTTCCACGAGTCCGATGTTGCCAGCTAGGTTTAGGTTCGCCTGAACTGCCGTGAAATCAGCAGCAGTTGTTGCCCCGTCCGCCGTAGCATAAATAAGATCACCGATCTCTAGTACATCACTTCCTCCGATACCTACGATAGTACCTGCAACAGACACTCGCCAGTAATCACCAGCTACAATAGGTGAACCGTCAAGCGTAACAGATGGTACACCAGCAGTGGCATCTTGTACTCCTTGGAATGCTCCAATCTTTGTAAGGTCTTCTAGGGTTGCAATAGTTTTTACTGCCGCCCCGTCGTAGTATTTGAACGCCACGTCTGTGGTGTTATACCACATACGGCCTGTGTATAGGTCGCCACCAGTGAAATCCGCGGCAACTTTCTCGCCTGACCAGTTAATGAGTTCATTCTGGTTACCGTCTAATGTCTTGTAATATTGCGTAATAGCCATAACTTATTTTGTATTTTAGTTATTAGTAAAATTTATTAGTTTCCGTTCACCTTGACCAGTAGGCCGAAGATATTTTGGTTTGATGAAATTGTTACATCACCACCAGTCACATCAATTTCCACGCCTGTGGTGATGTCGTTTGTCCCTTGAAATACGGTTACATCTGTCACATTAGTAAGTCCAGAACTAACCACTGTACTACCATTAGAGGGTACATCAATTAGTGGTGATACATACTCTTTAACAGAGGACATATTGGAAGTGTCAATGCTTGAGTCAATGAGGTTTTGTACCTCAGACTGGGATATTCCCCCAGACTTTATGAAATTGTTTGTACCCATTTAAGTCATTCTAGTGTGTGCAAAGCCTGTAGTGGAATTTAAATAACAAGAAAGCTATATTTCAAACTCCCTTGTTATTTATATTAACTCAGTTGTTTAATACTTATCCTAACATTATACACTGCACCAGCTGATGCACTAAATGATATAATATCACTTGCAGCAAAGCTACCTATATAGTTAAGATTTGGATTATCGGAAGAAGAATCTACATTACTGAATCCTTGTACTATTACCCCGTTTACACGTAAAGAGAGACCAGCATTAGCTGCATCTGATGTAGTAACTATGACTTCATACTCTCCCGCATTTATCAAAGTAAGTGTTCCTGAACCATCCAGTAAACCATTAGGATCGTAAGCGTATTCGGTCAAGGTGCTAACTAAAAGGTTTCTAGTGCCTGTACTAGCCCAATCAGTAGGTGATACTCCAGAGAATGATGCAAAATGCTTAGTTCCTCCAGAAGCTGCCCCTTCATTTTTAGTTACATACTCAGAAGTATTTTGACTTCTTTGGAATGTGAACTTCTTAAACTCATTAGCAGGTACAGATACCACACCTACACCAGTTGCATCTTCATAAACTAATGAAGCATCAAAAGTTACATTAGCAGCAGTGCCATTGTAATTGTAAATCATTAACTCGAAAGAGTCTGTAGTAGCACTTGGAATAACAGGTGAAATAGTTGTACCTGATGGAGGCAAACCTAAACTATAAGTTTGAGCTTCATTTAGATTTAAAACTACTGTTGCTCCTGTAACATATTTAGCTTCGTTTCTAGCATTATTTACTATAACCACTTCTTTGCTATTATCTGCAAACCATAGGTGAGTCGCTTTATCAGCACCACCATCTGTATCAGTTCCATTATACCAGTAAAAAGTATTATTAGAACCTCCTGTAAATTCAGTTGTAGCTTCTAATTCAGCTACCGTTGGACTACCCGCTTGAGCTGGAGCCATATTTGTATTATTAACAAACACTGCATCCGTTCCTGTAGATACTACTTCAAAATTTGCAGTTTCATATAAAAAAAATGGGCCTGAAAACATAGTGACATCTAGATAAGTGTGACACCTATACAGCTTACCTGCTTCGTGCATTAAGTCACCAACTTCCCACACTATAGACGGTGTCCAATCACCTCTGTATAGACTTCTATCACCTTTATAAACTTTTTGAGCGTCAGTAGGGCCAGATGGACTTACACTATTGTCAATAGTATTTACTACTACCATTAAACCAGGGTCAGTAGAGTATCCAAATGTACCGTCTTCCCAAAAATATTCACCAACTTGGTATACCCTATTAAAACTAAAATCAGTAGCTCTTCTAGTACTAGTCCAATTATTACCAGTAAAACCTGTACCTGTCTCAAACGTAGGAGTGGGGTAATTGGCGGCAGCTCTATCACCATTAACGGTAATTAGTTCATTATTATAAAGAACCATATCACCTGCTAAGTAAGAAGCGGTTGCACTATACAGACCTTTATATTTTCCTGTAGTTGAACCAGCGTCAAATACTTTATAAACAACAGCAGATAGACCATCTGTAGAATAAGATATCTCAGCTATGTCTCCAAATTTAAGTAGTACATCTCCTGTTATACCGCCTGTTAGTGAAGTGTCTGCGATAAGAGGAGTCTCAGCAGCTTCTGATCCAGTAGGTTGAGGGTATGAAACTATGACAACCTTACCTACTCTATCCATTGCCGATACTACATCAGCGTCCACGTACACAGGATTAGTAGTGTTTATATTCACTTGTTTATCTACATGTGTACCATCAATATTGAATGTGGAACCCTGAGTAGTAAAAACTTCTTCTAATCCTTGTGGGCCTTGCCTTACAAGACTTAACTCTACTGCATTTCTATCAAAAACAGCAGGGCTTGTGTATGGTGCAAGCACTGTAAACATTTGTCCATCTTTCATAAAGATGTCATTTGTAAGATAGTTTTTACCTGTTACCCATTCAGGTGTATTAATTGCTAAGTCTGCACTTAGTCTTCTTTGGACTTCTAAGTCCCCTTTTACTTTATAACTCATCTACATTTAATTTTTTCAATTTAAAAACAGGGGGAATTTCACCCCCAACATTATTTATCAAAGCACTTTAGTCTAAAACCCAATCCTTTTTGGGTTTGGGAGTATGTCAATGTGTTATACAATTACGATGTCAAAATCGAATGCAAGTCCAGCAGGTTGTACTAGAGTTACATCCCCAGCAATACCTATTTCAGTTTGAACTGATACTAATTGGCCTGCTTCATAAACTTGAACAATATGTGGCCCTAAACCTAGACCATGCGTTGTTGGTAGAATAGTAATAGTATCGTTAACGGCTGTCGAAGTCCATGCACCTGTTGCAAAAGTACCGTTGTACTTAGTTGATGCTGGTGTTGCAAATTCTACCTCACCTGTTGCTGCATCTACTAATGAAAGAACTTGTCCATTAGTTGCATTCCCTAAGTGTACTTCGTTAGTTGTAAGGTGTATGTTAGTAGCCCCTGCAACGGAACCTGATTTTAACTCTACCTTAGATGTATTAGCAGCATTAGTATGCTCCATAGAAATAGCACCTGTTGTATTTACATCTGCATAAATACCAGCTTCGTTTCCTGTGTATCCTGTTTTTAACTCTAAAGCTAAACCAGTTAAACCCAGTTCTGATGTAGCAGGTACTCCAGGCCCAGGGTGAAGAACCTCAGCCGCAGCATTAATAGAAGAATTAGAATTAATATCTAAATCCCCTACATCATTCCAAGTTTGGTTGAAACTAGCAAAATCATGCGTTCTGTCGGCATCTTGTGTTAAGTCATTCTCTAAGAGATTTAAATCAACAACTGCTGTACTAGCAAACCAATCACCGTCAAAGTAAGTTACGTTCAACCTCTCGTTAGGTGCTAGTGTCACATCAGCCCCTAAGAAGCCTGAGACTACTTGACTGACTGCTGATAGGTTTACGATAGACACAAGTTCTTTGATACCTACATAATCCACCGATACATCATAGGGAGCGTTAATGTCAACAGTTTCCCACTGATCTTCTCTAACAGGTACCCACTCAGCTTGGCCAGTGGTGGGGTCAGTAAGGCCCAATACGTAACCTGCCAATAGAGTTACCCCTGTGTCAGTTACATCGTCAGTTTTAACGAATACCTCTGATCTCTCTGCTGGCCCTGCACCTACACTTTTTACCTGGAATCCAGCCTCTCTTGTTGAGGAGCCACTTGTCCTAGTGAGGCTTGTTCCGTTTGCTTCGCTAAGTTCAAGCTGATTACTGTTACCAAACGGACTTACAACCTCCGCGTTTATGGCGTTTCCATCATTTGCAATAGTTCCTGAACCTCCCCCTAGAGTGTTGTTCACTACCGTGGTGTCCGTTACAGAAGTACGTGTCTCAGACAAGTCCCCCTGCCCAGATGTCATTACAACGGTAGTGCCGTTCAAACTCTCTGTGGTGGAGTGTGTGTTAATACCGTCTCCGTAATCTCGTGTAGCCACCCCCGACTCAAAGTTCTCTGTTTGAGCGAAGTTACCCCATGTATGAACTCTATTTGCATCCGCCGTAAGATTCGCAGTAGCATAATCTGCACCACCAAGTGGCTCAGTAGCATGCCAACTACCATCGTAGTAGGTGATATTGACCTTTTCGTTTGGAGCGACAGTTACATCATTACCAGCAAGGTTTACAATGTCGTAACTAGCTGCACCTGTGTTTACAATGGATAGTAGTTCCTTATCCCCTGTGTAAGTTACCGCTGGGTCAAAACTAGAATTGAAGTGTTCCACTACGTCCCACTGATCAACTGTAAGCTCTAAGTCAATCAATCCTCGAAATGCGTGACCCGTTACAGAGTCAATCCACAAGGTGTTGTTGAAGTCTGAACCGTATAGCGTACACTTAGCTTGTACCTCAGCCAACGTATGCTGCTCCATCTCAAATGCAAAAGCAGGATCGAGGAAAAGACCGTTGTAAGATAGTTTACCATTGTCTAGGGTCATCTGAGTGATTCCGTCAACGACGAACTCAATGCGGTCTCCACCACCTACAGAAGCTCCCCCCTCAACCGTACGCACGTAAGTGTCTCCGTCGATGTCTTGGATTGCCGCTGGAACGATTATCACAGGAGTAGTGTCGGTTGTGACTTGCGCCAAACCGTTAGCGTCTACCCAGTTTAGGGTGACAGTGTACTCGTTAACGTTGCCAGTGGCAGATAGGTCGATAGATGTGATAGAACTATGCGCTCCACCACCCCCACCAGTTACTTGTATAATTCTTGTATTACAGCAGCTCATAGTTGGTATTGTATTATTATATTAGTCCAGGTCTCCCTAAAGAGTTGTATAGTTGATTATGATTTCTGATGGATTCCCCGCTGTTATTACAGGTACCCCATCACTCAAAAGTCCGTTGAAATTCCATGAGGCGTTATGCCCGTCTGGAAGGTTTGTTGTAAGGTTTCCGTTACTGTCTAAGAAAGAGCTTCCGTTGGAAACTCCGTTGATAGAGTATGCGAAATCCTTGATTGTTGAATCTGGTGACCAAGAGACACCGTTAGAAATTCGTACCATACCAGCTTTCCCATTGGCTGGTACGCCGAGGGTATTTGGGTCTACCCCATTGGTGGGTGTATATGGCCCTGTGAGAGTACCATTAAATGTTATGATGGAAGTAGTGCTTCCGTCTGAATTTAAGGCTATATACTCAGTGTATGGCACTAAAAGGGTTCCGTCCCCGTTCACGTCATCCACCATACAACGCTTGATCTGGTCTATCACTTCAACACCTATGTTGTCACAGATTCCACCATTTACTGGGGTGTACTCTGTCAACAAGGTGTCATCCGTAAACTGTCCTAGAAGTGTCGCACTTAAAGTGCCGTTTTTGTAAACGTGGGCTATTGCATCCACATACTGTACGATGTTAGAGCCATCTCCGTTTACATCATCACACTTACAGATGTACTTTAATACCGCATCTTCGTCTACACACTTAGTAACTGTTCCAAGAACGGTGTACTCGTTGTTGTTGATGTCAGTTTCGTATGTAAGGACTATTGTACCGTCGAGTTTGTTATAAACAGTGTGCCTTACAAAACACACTAGGTTAGTGCCGTCGTTCAACGTATCGTCACAAAGGTTGCTCTGCTCCACCTCATACCCAATCTCAGTTGGGCTCAAGCAATTGGATATTGTACCCACTGGGGTGTAGGAAGTAGAAAGGGTGGTATCAGTGAAGTTACCCAGTGGGGTGACATTCAATGCCCCGCCCTCGATAGCTTGCAGGGAGGCTCTTACAAATGTTACAATAGATGTACCATCGCCTAGTGTATCGTCTTGTTGGCAAAACGTCACTACAGTGCTGTTGTCAGCATCTTGCGCACCTGCGTTGAGGCAACGCAAGGCGTTGACTATCTCCCTAGTCTGCTTCTTTAAGTCCTTCTCGAAAACTGCCATTGTGTGTAGATTGTGTTTGGGCGTTGTGGCCCCCTAACGGTGTACGTATTGTTAGAGACAGTCAACTACTCCAAAAGAGCAAGTCCTTCCAGTCTCTACACCTCCCCCATCAAGCGTTCTTACACAAACCCCTACTTTAAGTGGTAAGGTACTTGGAGAGTACGTAGGGTTGGCTCCTAGACTTGCTATACTCCATGTGTTTCCACCGTCGTAGCTAATCTCTGCTGTCTCCCCTGCTTTGGGAGCGGTATTAAAAGGTGCGGAGATAGCACCTTCGGTATGGTAAGTTAACAATTCAACTTGCCCATTAGTAGGACAACCCGTTAGATTATCGAACCAAGTTCCCGATCCTGTAAATCTTTGGATGGCAGACATTTCATCCAAATTTGTGTATATAATTCCGTAGGTTGGGTGTACAATTTCACAGTATATTAAGTCACCAAGAGCCGCAGTTATTGGGTAATCTGTGGGAGAATTTGTTGCCACTGCAATGGTTTGAGTTGCCCCTCCGTTCACTGTATAGTTCAGAGTGAGTGGGGCATCCCAACTGTTTCCAGCATTGATATCTGTTGCTGCCGAACCTGTTCCATCTATTCCACTTACAGATATATAACTTTGCCCCGAGATTTCGATTGGGTATGCACCTGATCTACTCACCCCAAATGAAGTTGGGTTAGGGCAACACAATGCGTTTGGCCCACTAGCCGTACCTGCCACACTATTTGCATCAGAGGTCAATCCATCAGAGCATGTTCCAGTGACATCGAAGCCGTATGCTCCTTCTGCTGTAGGGGTGACGTTGAATGTTCCATCGTTGTTATTCACAACTGTAGCGTTGACAACGTTTGATGGAGCGAAAGTTACTGGTTGACAAGGTGTATTGGCAGTAGTTTCCGCCACCGCATCGACCACCTCTAATGTACCCACAATTCCTGCCAAAGGTGTAAAGTTATCTATGAAGATTGTAGGGGGAGTAGCTGCTGTACCAGCAACGGAACCTAAGTCTGTGGTTGTTCCATCAGCACAAGTTCCAATAACATCGAAGCTAAATGCTCCATCTG
>RCMY010000234.1_pt1 | contig 52245 bp, 45 predicted proteins | sample 2041341 | NCBI WGS metagenome assembly RCMY01 (sample SAMN09708234, study PRJNA481090) | Marine sediment metagenome, whole genome shotgun sequencing project.
ATGTTGGGTTTACAATAGAAACTGACGACGAAATAGATGTTTGGGAGCTATCTTCGCGCTATTTTGCTCACGTCAACAATGGTAGCTATTTTGCGGTTGATGTGTCTTATAACGACAATAACGTTGATTCTACTATTTCTGGTATTGCGAGTTATTATTTTAGTCGTCACTTTGCACTTGGCGCGGGTGCTAACGATTCAAACTTGTTACTAGAAGCTAAATATTTTATAAATAGTCAGTATTATTTTACCGCTAACTATAATGCTCTTGAAGAAGGTGACCTATATAGTGTGAAGTTTGCCGCACAGTTTTAAATTATAATTTGTAACATTTTAAAATAAGAAATATATACGCTTTTTATTGATAAATGTTACAGAGGTAAAAATTGAGAATTATTGAGTTTGGCGCTTTATAAATATATCTAAATCGCCATTTTGCTTGAGTAAAAGAATGTGTTTGTCTAATTCAGAAACAAAATTTTGGAAACAAAATTTTGATGCTTGGGATGAAACGCAAACGTATAATTCACTTCATCAACGAAAAAGCGGCTAGGGTAGATCTCATTTCCCCAAATATTGTCCTTAATAATAGAGTTAGCACTAAACTCATTGGTGAGTACCAGGTTGCCACAAATAAGAGTGACTATTTTTCTTAACTATTGTAAAACTGACTCAATTTCATCACGGATGTTGGCAAATTTGGCTTTGTGTACTTTTTTAAGCGGCATGTTATTCATAAATTTGTATAGATCTCGGACTTGCATTATGTGTTGACCTTCCGTTTTGCCGGTTTGCTTTATTAATTTACAAAGTGATTGCAGTAAGTTTAAAGTTACCCCTATGTTTAATGGCGATATTTTTTTTGCCAAAATAAATTCTTCATATGCGCTTGAATACTTGCCCTCACTATATAGCTCAATGCCTTCTTTGTTATGTTTGATATATTGTGTTCTATTTTGTTTTATTTTACTGGCTTCTGATTCCGCTAAATATAGAATAGAGCTATCGGTTTTATCTGGATTATTGATGATTATTTTCGTTAATTTCGACGCTTCTTCGAAATCGCCTAAATCTAGCATTAGTTTTAAACTATCAGCCGCCATCGCCACAGGATATTCTGTAAAGTCTCTTTCTATTTCTATTTGTGTTTCTTCTAGTGCCTTTTTGGCATCAGTAATTTTTCCTTCGAGCTGCAACATTCGCGCATGTATGATATTTTCAAATATGTCAAAATCAAAATCATCAGGTGGTGTTTTACTACTTTCGTCTTTCCTAGCGCGCTGAAGCGCGACTAAAGATTCCTGCATGTATTTATTCCTGTCGCTTTTTTTCTCAGCGTTTTCAGCCATATCTAAAATACTTCGGACGTAGCCACACATATGATTTACATTCTTGTGTACAGAACGCTGTGACAGCTCAAAAATAGATTTTGCGCTATTCATCGCTAATGCATAGTCTTTATTTTCTCTTGCGATTTCACATACCCTAAAGTGTCTATCAATTGACAATGGGGATAATGACAATGCTTCTAGAATAAATTTAAGCGCTTCAGGTTTTTTGTTATTTTGTAAGTACGCGTCGGCAATAATATCGTATGCTTCTACGTTGTGCATGGAGCTTTCTATAGCAAGTTTAGCTAACTCAATTGCCTCTTCAAATTTTTGTTGGTATAGCTTCGTTTTAGCTAAAGCACAGAGCGCCCACTGCACCTGTCGCTGTTTTAAAATTTTTTCTAAAATATCTTCCGCTTCATTGTATTTGCTTTGTTTCCAATACAGTTCTACTAATATCTGGAGAAGATGATTGCTATATTTGGGTTCAGTTTGTAAAAAGTGTTTGCATGTTTCAATGCTAAGTTCGTACTTTTCATGATCAATTTGACTATATAACGCGCCCAATGTATTACGGCGATTAATGGCGCGTGTAATTCTTGCATTTAGCTGAGCTTGTGAAAATGGTTTTATCAGGTAGTCATCGGGTTGTTTTTCTATTGAACCTAGTACCATAGAGCGCGCGCTATCACCGCTAATCATTATAAATACGGTTGACGGCCGGATAAGATGCAGCTTTCTAATTTCTTCTAAAAACTCAAAACCGTTCTTGCGATTAGTGCCTAAATGTAAATCACAAATCACAATGTCGTATTTGCTAACTTTGCAGGCTTTTATACCAGCCTCTGCCGACATTTCAGTAGTGATCTTTAACGCACCCAAGCTATTCAGAAGCCCTCTTAACAACATTAAAAATGGTCGTCTATCCTCAATCACCAAACATCGCTTATCTGAATAGTCTAAAGTTCTCATATTTTCCTTTGCTAACGTAACACATTAACCGATTTTTGCTTTACGTTGTGGTATTAAAATGCACGCAGTATGTTGCTAATATATAATCGACTAGGCAGGGAAAGACTTGAGTAAACTTATGAGCTTGTCGATAGTAAGATTATCGACCGTTTCCGTCTCGTAAATTGTGACGCAATAGCTTAGGTAATATTAGCCAATGATCCGCACGCAACTTACCGCACATTGTAAAAATGTAGAGACCCTGATTGGCCGACAACTTCAGCAAGAAAAACCGGGTTCTGCCGATTTTCGTTGGTACTTATCGTTGCATATTGATGATGTATCAGCCTATGATGCTAAAATTGCATCGTTAGATGAGCATGAAAATCCATACGCGAGTATATTGTCCGCATCTTCTACAGCGCCTTCATTATATGCTTCTAGCCGTCATTATCAGCAGTACCAGAAACATAATTTTGCATTATCTGCAAGTCCTCAACCAAGTGCCCTGATAAAGTGGATAAACGCCACGCAGCCGCACAGTCATCATCATTTGGCAGAACAACAAATAATCCCTAGGGATGTGATTGAAAATACTCCTTTTCACGTACAGGCGGCGTTTAAGGATACGACGGTAAATGAGCAGCTAGTCCAGTCTACGGGTAACTCATTATTGCATGCACAATGTGAAGATGATTTAACCAACAATACATATGTAGACACAGTGCTTGAAAATATTCATGGGTTTGACGCCTTAAATCTAAGCTAGACTAAACGGGACATTAGCTAGTAAAAAAATTAAAATGAATATAGCGAAAGCTAATAGTAAACCCGCTTGTCTACAAATTTAGCGTCAACAAAAGTGACAATACATAGTCTTTTATGCTAATCTTCGCGCCGCAATTTTGCATTGGTTTTACGTTCCAACTCGCAAAGGAAATCGTTATGAACAAGTTAACCACAGACCATCCATCTGCACCATTTTTAGTGTGCGCGCTATATAAATTCGTTTCATTGCCCAACTTCGCCGACATGCGCAAGCCATTAGTAGATTTTATGGAATCACGCCGTATAAAAGGCACTATATTACTTGCTCTTGAAGGCCTAAATGGCACAGTATCAGGTTCACAATCAGCGATTGATGAACTTTTAGCCTACTTAAATAATGATGAACGAATAGTGCCCATTTCCTTTAAATTATCTTGGCATCAAGAGCAGCCGTTTTATCGAACTAAAGTTAAGTTGAAAAAAGAGATTGTGACAATGGGCGTAGAAGGCATTGACCCGCTAGAGACGGTAGGCAGATACGTTGCGCCGCAAGACTGGAATGCACTTATTTCGAATCCTGATGTCACCGTAATTGATACCCGCAACGATTATGAAGTTGAAATTGGAACCTTTAAGCATGCGATTAATCCAGAAACCGATTCTTTTAGGGAGTTTCCGGAATACGTAGCAAAACACCTTGATCCTAGTAAACATAAAAAAGTTGCTATGTTTTGTACCGGTGGCATTCGATGTGAAAAATCAACTGCATATCTAAAGCAGCAAGGTTTTGATGAAGTTTATCATTTAGAGGGCGGTATTTTAAAATATTTAGAAGATGTACCTCAGTCTGAATCCTTATGGGAAGGCGATTGCTTTGTGTTTGACAATCGAGTGGCTGTTAATCACAGTTTAGAAAAAAGTCATTACGATCAGTGCTATGGTTGTCGCCTGCCTATTACTGAACAAGATAAATTAACCAATATGTATGAAGCCGGCGTTACTTGCCCGAAGTGTTTTGGCACGCATAGTGAAGAGCAACTTAGTCGCTTTAGAGAACGTGAAAAACAAGTGCAATTAGCAAAACAACGTGCACAAGAGCATGTTGGTACAGAAGCACGTGATATTATGCTTAAAAAGCGAACACAAAAAGCGCAGGCACAACGTCAAAGAGCGTTAGCTAAGAACAAACAAACTCAATAATAACCTGCAAAGGCGCAATGTATGTAGTATTACCTCGCGCATTATGTGTTTTTCACTAGACACTTTGTAAGGTAAAAGAGTAAACTTTAACAAACACAATTAATGTGGGATAGACCATGACAGAATCAACACCGAATACCGAAAATTTGAGTCCTGAAAAAATTGCTGAAATTCGAAAAGAATTTGAATATTTCGACAGTGATAAAAATGGTCAGCTCGACTTGCCTGAATTTATCGAAATGCTCACCGTATTCTCACCAAAGACCAAAGCTAGTCATGTTGAAGAAGGCTTTAATATGATAGATGATAACGGCGATGGCTATATTGATTTTGAAGAGTTCCTATCATGGTGGCAGGAATGTTGGTGGGAGTATTAGGACAAGTAAAATTTCTTAATTAGAAATCGACCGCCACTAACTCAATTTAATTAGCGGTCTGCTGCGATACAATTGTTCTCCTTGAAATATCCAAAGCTTAAAAGAACGGTTAAAAGGTAGAAAGCGCCTGTCAGCATGTTACTCGCGCTTTTTATAAATATTGCATTGTGTTTGCGAACAGCCTATTCTTTTAATAAGATAGTCTCGCAAGGATATTTTATGCGCCGTCTACGAAATGCCAAAATAGTTGCCACGCTAGGCCCCTCTAGCACTGAAAAGAAAACCATAAAAGCGCTGTTTGAAGCTGGAGCCGATGTATTCCGGCTAAACTTTAGTCATGGTAAACATTCCGAACATAAAGACAGACTAGACGCTATCCGAGCTATTGAAAAAGAGACGGGTAGGCCAATAGCCGTCATGGCTGACTTGCAAGGTCCCAAGTTTCGGGTTGGACAATTTAAAGATGGTCCTATAAATCTTAAGCAGGGCGATAAGTTTAGAGTCGATTTGGATAAGGCGCTAGGCGATCAAAATCGTGTTAGTTTGCCGCACCCTGAAATTTTCACTGCATTGAAAGTGGGATCAAATTTACTTATTAACGATGGTCGTGTTGGTATTCGCGTGACACAATGCGGTGCGGACTTTGCGCTATGCGAGGTATTTGCGGGAGGAGAAGTTTCTGACAATAAGGGCGTGAATATTCCAGATGTACAGCTTATGTTATCACCACTTACTGATAAAGACCGTGCAGATCTCGCCTATGCATTGGAAATTGGTGTAGATTATGTCGCATTATCTTTTGTACAACGCCCGGAAGACGTAGAAGAGTTACGTAGTCTTATTAGCGGCCGAGCCCGTATCATCTCGAAAATTGAAAAACCTTCAGCCATTGAACATATCGAAGCAATTGCCAAAGCGTCTGATGTATTAATGGTGGCAAGAGGTGATTTAGGTGTGGAAATGCCGCCCGAAGATATTCCTTACTTGCAAAAAAATATGGTTAATCTTTGCCGGACATTAGGCAAGCCAATTATCATCGCCACGCATATGCTGGATTCTATGGTTTCAGCACCTGTGCCAACGCGCGCTGAGGCGTCAGATGTGGCTAATGCTGTTTATGATGGCGCTGATGCTGTTATGTTATCGGCAGAGTCAGCAGCAGGAGAATATCCTGTTGAATCAGTGCAAATGATGGATCGTATTATCCAGCGAGTGGATAGCGACCCGTATTATCGTAAAGTACTTGATGCCAGTCGTCCAGAGCCGAAAGCCAACAGCGCTGATGCTTGTTGCGTGGCCATAGGTCGTATGACCGAAGTGCTTTCAGCCGCAGGTACGGTGACCTACACAGATTCGGGCTATACTTGCTTGCGTATGTCTAGAGAAAGACCTGATGCACCCATACTCGCGTTAACACCCAATTCTACAACGGCTCGCCATTTAACTTTGAGTTGGGGCGCTCATCCGATATTAATAGATGATCTCACCTCAATTGAACAGGTTGTCGAAATTGCCTGTGAATTAGCAGTCAAAGATGGATTTGCGAAAACCGACGATACGTTAATCATCGCGGCAGGAATGCCATTTGGCGAGGCAGCACATACTAATTTGATACGGGTGGCCAATATCTGGTCATCGACCTTTGCCACACATGGTTCACAATCTTAAAATATAGACCTAGTCGCAAGGCTAGGTCACATGACCACAACTGTGCACAAAGGCTCGACAGTTAATCGCCTAACTGTTCTTCACCCGTGTCATCGTCAATATCAATTTGCTTGTCTAACCTTTGTTTACGTTTAATTGGAATATTTCCAATATCAGTTGATTCCATTGTTTTGTATCTAGGGGCGGCCTGTTTTTTGGCAGGGGTATTATTGTCTTGCTTTGACTGTGCTGGCTGTTTTTTCTTATATACAGGCCTTATTTTTATACCACTAAATTTGGTTTGAATACCTTCAATGGTAAGAAATTCGACTTCACCTACATAGTTCGCTTTAATCGCTTCAAAACTTTGCCAGTCTTTTTTACTTACAAATGAAACGGCTTGCCCTTTGTCGCCGGCTCGTCCAGTACGGCCAATTCTATGAATATATTCTTCTGGAAATTTTGGTAAATCGTAATTGATGACTAAGCCTACGTTACGAATGTCTAAGCCTCTAGCGGCAAGATCGGTTGTCACTAAAACGGTAAATCTGTTTTTACCAAAGTCTTGTAAAATTTGACTGCGCTGGTTTTGTAACAACTCACCGTGCAGTGCCGCAGCGTCTTTTTGCTGGGTATTTAGCAACTCTGCAAGGCGAGCGGTGTCTCGGCGTGTGGCGGTAAACACAATAGCTTGCTCTTTATTCTCAAGCTTTAAAAGTTCTAGCAGTTGGGCATCTTTTTGCGTGACACCATCTGATAGATAAAACGATTGCGAAATATCTTTGTGTGGCTGACTGGCAGAATCAACCACAATCTTCTGAGGACCTTTCAAAAGCTCCTTAGTCATTTCCTTTATTTGTGCTTGTTCAATAGTCGCTGAGAACATCATCGTTTGTCTTTTGCGATGATCGGCCTGAGCTTGGATTAGTGCAAGTTGTTCGCTAAAACCGAGCTCTAACATACGATCAGCTTCATCTAATATAAGCAGTTCAAGTCCATTCAAAAATAAGTGTTTATCGCGTAAGTGATCGGCAATACGACCCGCTGTTGCCACAATTATATGTGGATGACGGCGAAACAGCTTGGCTTGATCATTATAATTTTCACCGCCCACGACTAAATTGGCTTGCAGTTGTGTATTTGCGATAATTTGACGCACAACACCATAAACTTGTTTAGCGAGTTCGCGCGTAGGCGCCAATATAAGTGCACGAGGATCGACCTTTGACAATGCTTTTTGTGACAATAATCTATGCGCCATAGGTACAACAAACGCGAGGGTTTTGCCCGAGCCTGTTTTTGACGCAGCTAGTATGTCTTTATTGAGCAAAGCATGTGGGATCGCTTGTTGCTGAATTTCTGTCATCTCGGTCAATTGTGCTGTGGCCAAGTTTTTTATAATTCGATGGTCTAGGGGGAGTTCTGAAAAAAGCAAAAAGGGCACCTGATTAATCAATAGGCGTACAGTATATCCTTGAACCAGTAAAAAACCTATGGATGATCTTTAGGGCTTACGAAATTAAATGTTTACACTGACATTACCATTTTTTCTTGGGTGCAAAAAGCGATTCAATTTCTTTACTTTCTTTTTCTTTTTCGGCCATTAACTGCTTCAAATTATTATCTTTAACATTCATTTCTAGGCCATTCAACATAGTCTCGAGTTCACTTTTTCGTGCCTTAGTATAATCATTTTGTGGTTTATGATTATTTAATGCGGTAATCGCCTTTTCAATATATTGACGAGCTGATCCCTGCATTTTTTTATCTATGCCATCTTGTGCACGCTTATGCAGAGTTTCTACGTTGACGCGTAATTGTAAATTGGCCAGTGAGCGTTCTTCTCGTGTAAAAAGCGCAGAGGGTACATTTCCTTTGGTATGTTCTGCGCGTAAAATAACGCGCAGTTTTTTTACCGCCTGAATATATTTAATAATGACTTTATCGGCTTTAGGTAATATGAATGAGCTATGATCAGGGGGCTCGGATGAAAGATCTATCAATTTTATCGTTTTTGTTATTTCTTGTATTTTCGCTTTAATTTCGGGTGTTGTACTGTGTTCTGACATTGCTTTTAAACAGGCTAACGAGCGTTTTCGCATTATCGCAATTAAGGTTTGGGAAACGGGCATTTGCAATGCGGCTACAATCGACTCTTCAGTTTCGTCGTATATTGTTCGTTGACGACTTATCTCTTCACGTTTTTTGCTTTCTTTGCGCTCATTGTGTTGCTGCATGGCGGTTGCCGCTATGCCACACACAATTAAAAACGCAATTAATATGATTATTATTGGATAGGTCATTTAAAATTTCTAATCGCTTTCATTGAAATGTTCACATCATTTTAAATCACGACGGACACTAGTGGTTATGGTAACCATAGTTCAAAAATACTACCGCCAGTTCGCTCATCGTTTGACAATTTAATCCTGCCGGTTGTATTATTATTTTTATGTGTTTGCGCAATAAGTCGAGCAAAAAACAAGCCTAAACCTGTTCGCCCTTCAGATATACAAAAATTGTCCAATTTGACCGTCGCCATTTCTAGCATAGTTGCCGGATAGCCTGAGCCGTCATCAATTACTTTAATACTTAACTGGCCATCTATTTCATGTGCACAAACGGTAATGTTGTCGCAACCGTAACGTATAGCATTAATGAGAACGTCATGCACTAATAGATAGATAAGCTCACGATCTAAATACCATGACAACTCTTCGTTAACATCAATACTGATACTAAGTTGTTTTTGGTTTATGTAGGTACGATTAGATTCTACCACTTCTTCAATTAAATCGATTAAAAAGCACTCATCAATATTGACGGGTAGGGCGTTAAGTTCGCACCGATACAATGAAAGAACCTGTACTAAGGTTGTATTCATTCTGTTCGCTTCGTAGTGAACAATATTAATACCTTCGCATGCTTTTACATTTTCAGCGGGTATCGACTGAGACAGTTGTTCTATTGACTGCATTAGCAAGCTCAAGGAGTTTTTCATGTCATGAATAGCAACTGCAATCACTGAAGAGAAATCAAACGTCTCTTTTATTTTCTCAGGCTCATTCGTAACATCTATCGTACTGTCTTTAATCATTAAATAAGGTTACCTTAGCGTTACTTAATTCATTTATAAGCCTGTATGGATAGATATTTACACAAGCAATAAAATAAACTGTAAATTTAATATACAAATAGTGCATAGATTCGCTATCATTTGTGCACACACTGATATAACTATATCGTCCAAATTTATAATCTACTTAGTAATTTATTTACTTTCTTGGAACACGTCACAATTTGCTTAGTGACTTGCAAATATTTAAGGGAATCAATGAAACTACAGCAACTCAGATACATCGTGGAAGTGCTGAACAATAATTTGAATGTGTCCGCCACTGCAGAAAATTTATATACGTCACAACCTGGCATTAGTAAGCAGGTTCGTATGTTAGAAGACGAGTTAGGTATCCAGATATTTGGACGTAGTGGAAAACACTTAACCCATGTAACTGACGCGGGTAAAGAAGTAATTAATATTTCTAGAGAAATATTAGCTAAAGTCGAAAGCATTAAAGCCGTCGCGCGTGAGCACACATTGCCAGACCAAGGTAAGCTAAATATTGCTACAACGCATACACAAGCAAGATACGCATTACCCGATGTGATCAAAGGCTTTATGACTAAATATCCAAAAGTCTCCTTACATATGCATCAAGGTACGCCATCTCAAATTAGTGATCTTGCCGCGAAAGGTGAAGCCGATTTTGCGATTGCAACAGAGTCATTGCACTTATACAACGATTTAATAATGCTACCTTGCTATCATTGGAATCGATCCGTCATCGTTAATAAATCACACCCGCTGGCGAAAAAGAGTACGATAACCATTCAAGATATTGCTAAGTACTCATTGGTCACGTATGTATTTGGTTTTACTGGGCGATCTGAGTTAGACCGGGCCTTTAGCGAAGCAGGCCTTGAACCTAAAATAGTCTTTACCGCAACCGATGCTGACGTTATCAAGACCTACGTACGACTAGGCGTTGGAGTTGGCGTAATTGCATCAATGGCAGTTGATGAAGTGTTAGATGCAGACTTAGTCAAAATTGATGCTAGCCATTTATTTGATTACAGCACCACAAAAATTGGCTTTAGAAAGGGCTCTTTTTTACGAAATTATATGTATGAGTTTATTGAACGGTTTGCCCCTCATTTAACCAAAGATGTGGTAGAACGCGCGATGATGCAAAAGAATAACGATGAAGTTGAAACCATGTTCAAAAACTTAACTTTGCCGGTTAAATGATCGCGTTTTGATGAGTTTTAATGAATAGATATAGATAAAAGCGGCTAAGTGAATAGCCGCTTTTGGTTAGCACTTAGCTTTTGTTAGCATTCTATAATATTCACTGCTAATCCGCCACGCGCCGTCTCTTTGTATTTAGACTTCATGTCGTTACCCGTATCCCACATGGTTTTTATCACCTTATCAAGTGACACCAAATGATTACCTGTACCGCGCAAAGCCAAGCGCGACGCGTTAATGGCTTTTACCGCACCCATGGCGTTGCGTTCTATGCAAGGAACTTGCACTAATCCGCCTACTGGATCGCAGGTTAAACCCAAATTATGTTCCATGCCAATTTCGGCTGCATTTTCAACAGCACGAATCGAGCCTCCTAATATTTCGGTTAATGCTCCGGCTGCCATCGAACAGGCTACGCCTACTTCTCCTTGACACCCCACTTCAGCTCCTGAAATTGATGCATTTTTTTTGTATAAGATACCAATAGCGGCAGCGGTCAATAGAAATCGGCAGGCAGCGTCATCAGAAAGCGGTCGTACGAATTTATTATAATAGCTCATCACTGCGGGAATAATCCCTGCAGCACCATTTGTTGGGGCTGTCACAACACGCCCGCCAGCGGCGTTTTCTTCATTTACCGCTAATGCATATAGATTTACCCAATCCATTACCAACATTGGGTCGTTGCTTCGTTCATTTTCTAAATGGGCTAACAGTCCCGGAGCGCGTCGATGCACTTTAAGACCGCCGGGTAAAATCCCCTCTGTTTGGGAACCGTTTTCTATACATTCTTGCATAACGTGCCAAATGTGTACTAACTTTTCTCTAATGCTTTGTTCGGACATGAAATGGGCTTCGTTTCTTAGCATTAAACTACTAATCCTAAAACTATTGTCCTGACATTTTTGTAATAATTCAGCGGCTGTAGAAAAAGGAAAAGGCGCATCCATTTGGGCTTCGGCAAGCTTCTCTTTCTTTTGTGCATCAAATTCTGCATCGGTAACGATGAAGCCGCCACCAATAGAGTAATACGTTTCAGAATATAAAAGCTGTTTCCCTTCGTACGCGCATAAGGTCATACCGTTAGCATGTTTTGGCAACGTTTTACGGCGATGGAATACAATGGCACCTTGGCTGGCAAAGCTTATTTCGTGATGCTGCATAAGGTTTAATTTTTTTGTTTTTTCAACCGTGGCAAGCAAACCATCTACTTCTTTTACGGGAACATTTTCAGGTGTGTAACCTAACAGGCCCAAAATAATAGCCTTGCCCGTGCCATGACCTTTGCCGGTTTGTCCAAGTGAGCCATACAATTCGGTGGTAATATGCGTGGTTTTATTCAGAAGATCTTGTGATTGCAACACTTTACAAAAGCTTAAAGCAGCTCTCATCGGTCCAACGGTGTGAGAACTAGACGGACCAATGCCTATTTTAAACATATCAAATACACTAATCATTACGCGATACCTCAAGATTGAATAATGGAAGTGTTACATAAACCACCAGCAAAACAAGTCAATTATGCTAATGGTAGGTATTAGAAATGTTAATACTTTGCGACAGGCACTACTAGGTGTCGCGAATTTAGAATAACTTTCCTTCAATGTGCTCTTGTAATTGCGCTAGCATGCCCGCCGTAGCGCCCCAAATCATACGGTTTTTATAAGGGATAAAATATACTGGAAAACGTTGATTACCACGTTGAATCATTTCTATGTAGTAGTGCTGTTTATTCATTAAATGAGCTAAGGGTACATGAAAGACAGAGGCAACTTCATTTGCATCAATAATTAAATCTTGTAAAACATCCAGTGGCTTTTGATACTGTGCAATGACAGGTGTGACAGCAAATCCGCTAATTGTTTTGTATTCGGATAAGCGACCTAAAAGTTGAAGATGCTGGCGTTCAATCCCAATTTCTTCTTGAGTTTCACGGTATGCGGTGTCAACCAAGCTAGTATCAAACTTTTCCGCTTTACCGCCGGGAAAACTTATTTGACCTGCGTGGTGCTTTAGATGAGTCGCGCGTTCGGTAAACAACACTTGCAATTCATTGTTGAGAGAAAATAAACAAATCAAAACCGCAGCGGGACGCTTCGCATCCTTAAACGGGTTGTCCGATTTTGCTTGAATGGTTAACGGTCTATTAAAAGCCGCTAAAAAATCTAATTCTTTCACACTATATTCTCACTCTTTACTGTCTAATCGCGTAGATTGTTTTGGCCATAAAACTGGTAATATTTTAGCAACCTTATCGAGACTTTCTTGATATTCGTCTGCAGCGTTCGAATCAATCACAATGCCACCACCCGCCCAGCAGAATATTGTTTCATTTTCAGCCAACAAGGTACGTATGCAAATGTTGCTATCCATATCGTTCCTAATACCTATGTAAGCTATGCTACCACAGTAAATTGCGCGTTTATCAGGCTCTAACTCTTGAATGATCTGCATTGCACGTACTTTTGGGGCTCCTGTTATCGATCCCCCTGGAAACGCACCTTTGAATAAATCATAGACACTGGCTGCAGGTTTTAACTCGCCAACCACCGTGCTAACCAAATGATGGACCGCAGGGTAGCTTTCTAATGCGAAAAGAGTTGGCACATTAACCGAATGAGGTTTGCAAAATTTACTTAAATCATTGCGCAATAAGTCAACAATCATCAAATTTTCGGCTTTATCTTTATCTGAATTTAAAAGCTCGTCAGCTAACAGCTTGTCTGTTTCGGTGATTTGAGATCGTCTACGCGTCCCTTTAATTGGTTTTGTTTCTACCTTGCGATTATTAATTGATAAAAAACGCTCAGGTGACAAACTTAATATAGCACTAGTAGGTAAACGAGCAAAAGCCGAGAATGGTGCTTTATTGAACTGCCTCAATTTTGTATAGGCATGCCATTCATCACCTACATAATGGGCAGAAAAGCGTTGTGCAAAATTAACTTGATAGCAATCACCACTTTGTAAGTAAGCTTCAATTTTCGTAAACTGCAAACGGTAATCTTCTTCGCTTACATTTGATTTCCACGGCGTGGTCAATGAAAATGGACGTACCACTGGCTTTTCGCAAAATTTATTCAGCAAATCTTGGATTTGCTGAATAAATGCTGGCTCTATTGAACATATGTGCAAGGTTGACAACTTGTTGTCAAAAATAACACTACTTTGATAATAACCCACGCTTACATCAGGCAATGCGTACTGATTGGGATGATCATCTCTAATCTTGTCGGTGTGAATATTACCATCGTAAGCAAATGCGCCAACCGCACCTAATATAAAAGGTAAGTCGAGTTTTACCATACTTGATAAATCGAATAACTGTGTAAATTGCTTTTGAAACTCTGCCAAATTTGCGTAAGGGCATGCAGAAACAATTGCCAATGCACGATCTGGATTTTTTTGGTAAAACTGTGAAACTACATTATTAGAATCGTATGATTCTTCTAAACAATGTTTGCCATTCTTAAAGGTATACGTAAAACAAGGTTGTGAAACTAAAATATCGTAGCGGCCGCCCATTTCTGTTTGTTCGCAACTGTCCAAAAAAAATGACCACGCATTTTTTTGTACACAAGTAAACAGTTGCAGCACTTGCTGCGCTTGAATATTAGCTATAGATTTAATATGAATTTTGAAGATCAATACGACGGCGCTCTTTATATTTATCCTAGTATCTACGTAAGTATGCGACTGATTGTTTAGTAGATTATTAATTTACAGGTAGTATACTTGCGATTCATCTTTTTAACCAATAGGCCTTGTACAAAAACTTAGCTCAAAACGTTGCAAAAAACCTAGTTAAAAATAATGTATTGGTTAATCAAGTACAATTTACTATAACCATACAATAAGCTAAACACAGCCTAAATAATTCAACGAGGAAGTTATGACCGTTATTCGTCAACAGGACTTTATTGATAGTATTCAAGACGCTTTACAGTTTATTTCTTATTATCATCCGCTTGATTATGTAAAAGCAGTAGAAGCTGCATATAACAAAGAAGAAAGTAAAGCAGCCAAAGATGCTATGGCTCAAATCTTAATTAATTCACGCATGTCAGCGCAAGGCAAACGTCCTATCTGTCAAGATACGGGCATTGTAACTTGTTTTGTAAAAATTGGTATGCAGGTGAGTTGGGACAAAACTGACCTTACCGTGCAACAAATGGTAGATGAAGGCACCAGACGCGCTTATTTAGATCCTGATAATCCATTGCGCGCGTCTATTGTTTCAGATCCAGCCGGTGCGCGAAAAAATACTAAAGACAATACACCAGCCGTTGTGCATATTGATATGGTTAGCGGTAATAAAGTTGACGTTATGATTGCGGCTAAAGGGGGTGGTTCAGAAAATAAATCTAAACTTGTTATGCTAAATCCAAATGATGATATTGCCGACTGGGTTGTGAAAACGCTTCCGACCATGGGTGCAGGTTGGTGTCCTCCTGGTATGTTAGGGATAGGCATAGGCGGCACAGCAGAAAAAGCAGCGGTATTGGCCAAAGAAAGCTTGATGGATCCGGTAGACATGCAAGAATTAATTGCGCGCGGACCAGTTACCACTGAAGAAAAATTAAGAGTCGATATTTATAAAAAGGTAAATGACTTAGGTATTGGCGCGCAAGGCCTAGGCGGCTTAACCACGGTCGTTGATGTAAAAATAATGTCAATGCCAACGCATGCTGCATCAAAACCCGTTGCCATGATCCCAAATTGTGCGGCAACGAGGCATGCCCATTTTACTCTAGATGGTAGCGGTGCATACGAACAAAAAGCGCCAAAACTAGAAGATTGGCCAGAGGTGACTTGGGATGTGGGCAAAGATGTTCGTCGTGTTAATCTAGATACGGTAACAAAGAAAGATATCCAAGAGTGGCGAGTAGGTGAAACGGTATTGCTTAGCGGAAAAATGTTAACTGGTCGTGATGCAGCACATAAACGTATCCAGACAATGCTACAAAACGGCGAGGGTTTGCCACAGGGGGTTGATTTAACCGATCGCTTTATCTATTACGTAGGCCCAGTCGATGCGGTTAGAGACGAAGTGGTTGGCCCAGCGGGCCCCACAACAGCCACGCGCATGGATCAATTTACTGATATGATGCTTGAAGAAACCGGACTTATTGGCATGATTGGCAAAGCTGAACGCGGGCCTGCAACGGTCAAAAGTATTGCCAAACACAAAGCCGTATATTTAATGGCAGTGGGCGGAGCAGCTTATCTTGTGTCTAAGGCTATTAAAAAGTCGCGCGTAGTCGCATTTGAAGATTTAGGTATGGAAGCGATTTACGAGTTCGAAGTTGAAGATATGCCCGTCACCGTGGCCGTAGACAGCACAGGCGCAAACGCGCATGAAACTGGGCCAGCGATTTGGAAAGTTAAGATTGCTGAAATGAGTAAATAGTTTATTCTTGTGCAGCAATGAACGTAATCTTAGCTTTTGGTAGCACTAATTTGTGCTAAAAGCTAATTAAAAAGCGTGCGAATTATTTTCATTCGTGCGCTTTTTGTTTTATAAATTAAAGTGTAATCATTAGTTTAAGGATATACATAGTTGATACTACCTGATTGGGCGCAATCACAATTATTCTTAATAATGATTAGCATTATCGCGTGCTTGTTAATAGTACTGCCACTGTTGACAAGAAGCCTTATTCTTCGTGTTTATGTTCGTGAAAAAACGGCATTAGCGGATCAAAATAAACAAGAGCAGCAAACTCGCCTAAACGAAATTAGTTTGTTAAATCTCAAATTACATCAAGCAGAGCAAAACTATCAGGCCCTGTCAGTAAATTCGTTACAAGACAAACGATCGTTACAGTCGCATTCGCAAGTACTTCAACAAACCGTTAGTCATCAAGAGCGCCGTATAGGGCAACTTTCTCAGCAATCGACAGAATTACAAACGCTAAAATATACACACGAAGTACTGCAAGAAAAATATACTACTGCACAACAGTTATTGTCGGAACTACAAGCGAAGTATCAATCCCAACAGGCTGCTATTGAACAAGAACGAAAAGCTTTTGATGAAAAGTTCGTGTTATTAAAAGATGCAGAGGCGCAACTTAATGCCCAGTTTGAAAATTTGGCAAATAAGATATTTGAACAAAAAGCGGAAAAGTTTACGAAAACCAGTGAGGTAGGGCTTAATCATCTATTATCGCCCCTTAAACTGCAAATTGACGAATTTAAAAAGCAGATTACCGATCAGTATGTCAAAGAGGGTCAGGAGCGCGCCTCATTAAAAACGGAAATTTTAAGTTTAAAAGCACTTAATCAACAAATCACGCAAGAAGCTGCAGCGCTTACTAATGCCTTAAAAGGAGACAACAAGCAACAGGGTAATTGGGGCGAAGTAATCTTGTCTAAAATATTGGACGAATCGGGATTGCGGGAGGGGCATGAGTATGAAACACAAAAGAAATTATCAAATCAATATGGCCGCACCTATCGACCCGATATTGTCGTTCATCTGCCGAATGCTAAAGATATTGTGATTGACTCAAAGGTCTCTCTAGTTGCGCATGAAAAAGTAATGAATGCTGAAACTGAAGAAGCGCGTAAATTAGCCTTGAAAAGTCATGTGGCATCAGTCAAAGGTCATATTAAAGGCTTAAGTAGAAAAGATTATCAAGACTTAAATGGTGTAAAAACCCTCGATTATGTCTTGATGTTTATTCCCATTGAGTCAGCCTTCATGAATGCGATTCAACATGAGCCAGAATTGGTTAAATTGGCCTTAGATAACCAAATCATGTTGGTAAGCCCAACTAATCTTTTGGTGGCGCTGCGAACTATTAATAATATTTGGCAATATGAATATCAAAATCAACATGCTAAAACCATTGCAGATAAAGCTAAAAATATGTATGACAAATTTGCCGGTTTTGTTGAAGATATGCAACGTATGGGTAAAAATATGGATACCTTACAAAATAGCTATGATCTTGCCATGAACAAACTGTCTAGCGGCAGAGGGAATTTAATTTCTCAAGCAGAAAGCTTTAAAAAATTAGGCGTGATACCAACAAAAACGATCGACAAAGAGTTGTTAAACGATGATGAGTAAGTCCAAAAGTTTGGACTTGTGTGTAGCTAGATAGTTGTTTAGCGACTATTTTGCTTAAGTTGCTTGTACTCCGCATTATCAATTTCAAATACATATAAAAGCGCATTTTTAGCATGTTCGCTTAGTGGGTCGCTTTGATTCTGCGCTATCTTAAACAACTGATTTTTTAATGTATCGTTAGGGCTTACAGAACCATTATGTAAGGTCGACAAAATAGCCACGCGCGTCGCAAAATCGTTAGTGTCTGACAAATAGTCAAGCGCAAGATCACCTCGTTGGGATTTGTTACTGAAGCGAATGATGTTTTCAATCATAAAACTTTTTTCGTCGCTAGGTGCATCATCTAGCGCGTATGTAAAGTCAGACACTATTTTATTTCGTTCTATCTCGTTTAGCTGAAATGGCATTAACAAATCAAGGGCATACACTCGGTTGCTGTCCTGTCTTTGGCCGTATAAAGCAATGTTTTTTACAGTATTTATAATAAGATCATTATCATAATGCACGCCAGTACTGGCCACTAAATGTAATAATTTAGTATTCGCATCAACACTGCCAATAGCACTTAAACGATTTACTAAATTACGTAGTATAAAATCGCGATCGGGTATATCAGCACCTTGCAATAGGTTAGTGATGTAGTAGGGGGCTCTAGAATCACTATCAGCCTCAAGAAAATAATCCATTAATAACTCAATTTTGGCTGGGTCCTGTTTAATAGCCTCTTGTAATAAATCCATGGTAGGACCAAATTTTTCCATATCGCCCGGCTCGTTACTTGCGCTTATTTCCAGTAAATAGGTCATTAAATCGGTCACGCTTGAATCTTTTGAATAAACAGGAGCGTTAGAGATGAGGGTGGTTGTTTGTTGTTGATTTCTAGAATAATCTAAAGAAGGTTCTTGTTGACCTATTTTGGGTGTTGTTTGTAGTGTTGGATGCCCTAAGTCGTTCACATTTTCTGCGCTAGTTTCTCGAATCTGTGGTTCCATAGAGGCAATAAATGTACGCTCTAGTCTTGCCCTAGTGTGGTCAGCACCTAAATAATATCCTGCCGCAAATGCTAACAATACTAATATGATAGACGTAAATAAAAATGTCGATTTGCTGCGCATGGCTAATCTTAATTTACGCTGTAACTAGTGGTTATTTGCACATTGCCGGTTAGCATCAACATTACTGAGCAGTATTTCTCAGTTGACAGTTTGACTGCGCGAGCTAAATGCTTTTCATTGATATTGTCACCACTTACTTTGTAATGCGCATGTAATTCGGTAAACACGCGAGGAGCTTGGTCAGCTCTTGTTGCTTCTAAGTCGCACACACAACTTGTTATTGATTGACGCGACTTACGCATAATTTCAACCACATCTACTGATGAACAGGCACCCACACTTAATAATACAGCCTGCATTGGAGAGAGTCCTTCGCCGTTACCGTCAAGTGAAAGTGTTCTACCATCATCCATTTTGCCATCAAAGGCAAGACCATTTTCACTAGGCTGCCAAGTCACTTGTGCTTTCATTAAATTATCCTTGTGCACTATTTAAATATAGACAATTTTGTTCTATGCGAATTTTTTTTGCTTTATATAACGCGCCTATGGCTCTTTTATAAGCGGCTTTACTGACACTAAAGCGGGCAAAAATTTCATCTGGGCTACTTTTGTCGGTTAGCGTAGATAATCCATCATGCGCTTCTAAATCATCTATAATCAATTGCTCTAAGCTTTTGCGCGATTCATTCGTTATTGCTTGCAGTGATAAGTCGAGCTTACCGTCTTGTCTAATATGCTTAATAAACCCGTTTATTCGATCACCCACTTTTACGCGGGTAATTAAATCGCTTTTAAACAATAAGCCTTGATAAGTATTATCAATAATCGCTTTATAACCCAGCGGCGTTTCTCCATAAATGAGCAAAGAAACAGCCTGGTTAATCTTCAGGCTATCGGTTTGCTGATTAAGAAAACGTTCTATTTTGGTAGTCGCGACTAACTTACCTAATTTATCTTGGACTAGGCGCACAATATAGCGATTACCAATATCTAACTGTCCATGCAGTTGTCCTTCAGGTGCGTACAGATCGGGAGATATGCCCCAATCAAAAAAGCAGCCATGTGCACTTTCGCCAACTAGGGTTAATGCAGCAAATTCGTGAAGCATAATTTTGGGTGACGTAATTGACGCTAACAAGCTACCATCGGCCTGAGTGAAGATAAAGACGTCAACTTCATCGTCAACATGCAGTGCTACGCTAGTATCTTTTAAAAATACGGGCGCGTCTAATGAATGATCTAAGTCGTTTAAAGCATAACCGAAGGGAAATAACTCAACGACTTGTAGTGTATTGCGTTGTCCAATTTTTAGCATCTTGATATGATTGTCAGTAAATAAAAATAAGTATATCAAAGTCCTATTGATTACGAGAGACTATTCCTAAATATAGGCAAAATACACGAAATAGGCGGTCACATTGAGCAAAATAACACTAAATGCTGATATTGGTGAAAGTTACGGCAATTGGCAAATGGGAAATGACAAGGCTATTATGGCACTAATTGATCACGCTAACATAGCGTGTGGTTTTCATGCGGGCGATCCATTAGTTATGCACACCACCATCAGCTTAGCTAAACAACATAATGTGAGTATTGGTGCGCATGTTTCGTATCCTGATATTCAGGGCTTTGGTAGACGATCAATGACATTATCGCGCGTTGAGCTTATTGCTATTGTGCAGGCACAACTTGCGATGCTAGAAGGTATGTGTAAATGTCAGCAGGTGACACTTGATTATGTGAAGCCTCATGGCGCTTTATACAACGATATGATGCAGCAGCCTGATATTTTTGAAAGTATATTAATTGCATTAAAAGGTTTTCATCAGCACTATCCATTAGTGATACAAGGCTTAGCAAATAATAAACCACAGCAGGCTCTAGCCGATAAATATAAAACCAAATTACGGTACGAGGGATTCGCCGATAGAGCCTACACAGACCGTGGTCTGTTGGTTTCGCGTAATAACCCGAATGCCTTACTGAATAATCAAGAATCATTAGCTCAAGCCGGCTTGATGATTGCGAAAAAACCGATATTAACCGAAAGCAAACAAAAGTTGCACATTCAAGTTGATACAATATGCGTTCACTCTGATAGCCAAAGTGCGCTGGTTTTATGTCAAGATATTCGCAACTTGATTAGCCAACAAGGTGTTTAGGAATACGAAAAATGCACAGTTTTCATACGTCACGGGAAGTACAGCTTAACCCATATTGTACAATTGAAAGTATTGCACAAAGTAGTGTCTTATTACGTTTTAGTGCAACTGGCGACGATATTGATGCGCTACATACTAAGAATGTGTATGTGCAAACTTGGCTTTATAATATTCAAAAAGCTAAAGCTGATTGGTTAGTTGATATCGTTGCATCATATACAAGCTTACTTATAGAATATGACGCCAACTGCATTGATTTTATGCAAGTGGCAGCTTGGTTAAAAACATTACCTACGCAAACAAGTTCAACACCCTTTAGTAAACAACACTGTATTGATGTTTGCTATGATGTTTTGAATGCTAATTTTCCTTCAGATATTAGCGAAGTGGCTTCGCAAAAAGGGCTTAAGGTGCAAGAAGTTATTAAACTTCATTCATCAAATGAATATAGAGTGTTTGCAGTAGGCTTTATGCCAAATTTTGCTTATTTAGGTGAGTTGCCAGCGTCTTTAATGCTGCCTCGTCTTCAAAATCCGCGCCTTAAAGTGCCCGCGGGAGCGGTCGCTATAGCCGATAACCAAACTGCGGTTTATCCAGCTGTGTCGCCTGGTGGTTGGCACATTATTGGCTATACTTATGCTGCACTTAATGATGCGAGTCAATATCAATTTAGTGTAGGCGACAGTGTCGTATTTAAGCCTATTAGCAAAACCTTATTTTTAGAATATTCCGTGAGTCGACAATAATATGCTTGTCGTTACCAAGGTAGGTTTACACGCCAATGTTACAGATATAGGGCGCTGCCATGCGCAAATTGACGGCTATAGTCAAGCGGGGGCCGTAGATTGGTTTAATTATGCCTTGGCTAATGCAATTTGTGGAAATAGGCTAGATAATATAGCAATTGAAGTTATGGGTGGTCAGTTCGCTTTTACTGTGAATATTGAATGTTCCATTGCAGTAACGGGCGCAAACGCTGATATTTTTATAAACGATGATAAGATACTGCCTTTTACGCATTATCAACTTCATTGCGGCGATGAATTGTCCATAGGTTCGGTAAATAAAGGCTTGTTCAATTACATATCGCTAAGCACTACCTTAGATGTACCTCAGTTTCGAAATAGCGTATGTGCAGTAAAGCGTGAGCAAGTTGGTGGTCTACTAAATGTTGGGGACGGTCTGCAGCAGGGCGATTGCATTAGTATGCTTGAGACCAAAGTAATGATGGATCATGTTGATGAAATCAATTCTCGTAACAAACGTCCTCAAAACAATAAAAACGAGTATGTAGAAGCTGCACAAAGGCGCAGCAATACACCCTCGCTCAGTCCGTCGATACTGCAATATTTAGATGCGCAATATTCATCGACAAAACAAATTTCGATGGTTTTTAGTTATCAACATAAATATTTTATAGACATTCAAAAGCATTTATTTTTAAGTCACAATTACTTAGTTTCAAAATACATCGATAAAATGGGAGTGCGCCTTAATGGGCCCTCTTTAACGTGTAGCATTAATGCATTAACGTCACAGCCTATCGCATTAGGTGCCATACAAATAGCAGGGGACGGCAAGCCCATTATTATGCGTAATGACCGGCAAACTATTGGTGGCTACCCCATTATAGGCGTTGTTGATCATATAGGGTTAAGTATATTAGCCCAAACTGTGCCTGGCGAGACAATACGCTTTATTAATACAAGTATTGAAAACGCTTTAGCGACTAGGCATTTATTACGGCAACAATTGGGTCGTATTTTATCTAAGCAGCAACAATTTTTAGTAACATGATTAGTCACCTGCGTGTAATCTAATGATAGTGAATTAAAACAAGGCATAGGGATTAATATGACGACAGTTTTTTTAAATGGTGAATTTGTAGCAGCACAAGATGCCAAAATATCTCCAATGGACAGAGGCTTTTTATTTGGTGATGGTATATATGAAGTTATCCCTTGTTTTAATGGCAAGCCGGTTGGATTGGCGCTTCACTTAGAGCGCATGAATAACGGCTTGCAAGAAATAGGTATTAAGTATGAAGCGCAGGAGTCGCAATGGCGTAACCATATAATGCAACTTATTGCGCAATTTAAGAGCGACGCAGTTGGCGTGTATATTCATGTGAGCCGAGGGACTGACAGCAAACGCTTTCATGCATATCCTGATAACGTAACGCCCACGGTTTTTTCATATGCGTTTGAAATAGCGCCGTCGCAAGCTGTGGACAGAAACAAAGCAAAAGAGTATAGCGTTATTACCGCTGAAGACTTACGCTGGCAACGCTGTCATATAAAATCAACGTCATTGCTTGGCAACGTAATGCATTTTCAACAAGGTCAAGATGCCAAAAAAGACGAAGTCATTTTGTATAATGACAAAGGCATAATTACAGAGGCATCCGCATGCAACGTGTTTGTAATTAAAGATAATGTGATTATGACACCAAAACTGGATAACCATATTCTGCCGGGTATTACGCGTAAAATTCTTTTAGAATCGTTAAAAAGAACAGGTGGCTTCACCGTATCAGAGCAAGACATTACGTTAGAAGAACTAAAACAAGCAGACGAAGTGTGGATAACATCATCAAGCAAAGAACTTGGTGCGGTGGTAAAAGTAGACGATAGAGTATTAGGGGACGGAAAAGCAGGACCCATGTGGGAAGCAGCACAAACTGCGTATAATACTCACAAGTTTGTGCTTTAATTATTAACGATATTCAGCGACGATTAGCTTGCACTAGATTACTCGTCGCTAATACACTCGCCTTCAGCGCACTCACCATATAAATATAAACTGTGATTAATTAGTTTCATATTATTTACTCTGGCAACTTCAAGTTGTCGCTTTTCGATAATATCATCTTCAAACTCAACCACTTTTCCACATTTTAGGCAGACTAAATGATCGTGATGATCTTTATGACTAATTTCAAATACCGACTTACCGCCTTCAAAATGATGTCGATTAAGAATACCTGCATCGTCAAATTGATTTAGCACTCTGTACACAGTCGCTAAGCCAATTTCTTCTTCCATTTCGATGAGTATTTTATACACATCTTCAGCACTAATATGCTGATTTTTAGGGTTTTGGAGAATTTCCAAAATCTTAATTCTAGGAAGTGTGACTTTTAAGCCGGCTTTTTTTAATTCTTTGTTATGGTCCATTAGCTCTACTAGGTCATTTCAAGGTGGCTTTATTATAGGTCAGTTTAAAAGTTTTAACAGCATTTGCCGCAATAATAGTCGCTATTATTTCATAATTCCGTTTAGAAACTTTTTAATTGCACAGCGGTCTTGAAAAACAAATCTAATTTGTCATAAAGCAGATATTTTGATTTTGGATGAAAGCCGAATGCTTGCTTTATTTACGCCAAAATTGTTATGCACTATCATTAGATTTTTTAACTTCAGATTCAGATATTGGTGAGTTAACTCTGATGAAAAAATTACGAAACAAATAGTCGACTGTTGAGGTTTTTAGTCGTTTAAAAAAAATATCTTTGTCTACTTGTAAGGTTGTTTCTACTAAAGACTTGCCTTCTTTATAGGTTTTTAATCGAAGGGTGTATGCTTCAATTTCTCGTTCTTTAATACTTTCATTAATGTTTACATTGCCAATTAAGGATATCGCCTGTTCTTGCGTTTGCACTGCTAAAGCAAAATTTTTGTTCGCTGCGTATGCTGCTGCCAATGTGTCTATGTAAATGTGATTTCCCGCATTCTCAGAATTTTCAACCACTTTAAGCGCCAATTCAAGCGCATAACTTGGGCTTGTAAACGGATTGTCATCTAAGGTAGATAAAAACCAAGCAATATTATTGGTGCTAATAGGATATGACACGTTGGCGGCTTCAATGAGCAAAGCTCTTGCCTTGTCAATATCTTGTTGGCCGGCAAAACCGTTTGCATATATAAGTGCAAGTGAAGCTGGATCTATACTATTAGGGCTTTGCTGATATGCACGTTCCAATAACCAAAGTGTATTGTTATTAGGGGGCAATTGATTTTGTTTCAGGGCATAAATACTGGCCATTAATATATTGGCAGGTGCATAATTGCGCGTGACAAGTTGATTTATACCTTCTTCACCTTCTTTTTTTTGAGCAGGTTCATCGCCCATAATATGTAAGATAGTATACAGCAATAATTGCGTAGGTTTGTCGCGCTCTTGAATCGCTTTTAGCCAATTAAAAACGGCTTGCCAATCTTGATATTGATTGGCTCGTGAATATGCCCAAATCATTCTGCGTTTGGCTAGCGCTTGTCCATCTTCAGCGGCAGCTAAACAAATAGCAAAAGCATCGGTGGGTTCTGCGCTAGTAACTGCATTACAGCTTAATAAACGCTCATCAAATGAGGCTATTGCGTCTTGTGCCGCTAATTCTTTGAAATCAGCTTGAGGGTTACGACCAACGGTGGTGTAAATAAGCGTCAATACAACGATAATTACAAGTCCTGCTAATTTCCATCCAAACATTGCTGTTTGTTTTTCAGAGTTCGCCATATTTGCATTTTCGACTGCATCATTTTGATTCCCCAATGCAACTTCATTTACTTCGAAGGTATCACTAGCGTCTTCGTTTGCGGATGTATGTTGGCCTTCATTGTTGTTATTTACCATTTATTCACCCTATACCAAGCGCAATTAATTTTGCCCAACTAATTTAAATCGGCCAAGCACATTTCTTCATTTATTTGTTTGCACCAAGCTTTGACGCGTTCATCTGTGAGTTCAGGTTGACGGTCTTCATCAATGCCTAATCCTACAAAATGGTCATCATCTGCCATGCCTTTGGATGCTTCAAAATCATAACTTTCGGACGGCCATTGACCAATTAAGATAGCGCCTTTGGGTTCAACTATGTCTCGTATCATGCCCATGGCGTCTAAAAAGTACTCGGCATAATCTTCCTGATCGCCGCAGCCAAAAATCGCCACCAGCTTATCTTCAAAATCGATTTCTTCTAGTTCAGGAAAAAAATCATCCCAATCGCACTGCGCTTCACCATAGTACCAAGTAGGGATGCCAAATATTAATAAATCAAATTCAGCGATTTGTTCCTTGGTGCTTTTGGCAATGTCTCTAACATCTATCAATTGCTTGCCAAGTTCTTTTTGGATCATCTTAGCGATATGTTCTGTGTTGCCTGTATCACTACCAAAAAATAAACCCACCGTTGCCATACTAATACTCCAAGTTTTTGCTAATTCGCTGTAATTTCTTATCGATATGTATCGAAAAAATTCTGATGGTTAGTTAAAAAACCGACCACTGTGTTATTTATTACTTGTTGTTATCGACTTAAACGTTAAACGCCTGAAGAAATATAAAAAAGCTGTATAATGCCTTTGATTAGAAAACCAAACGCGCCTAAGCCTAATACGCCGTAAGCCACAAATCGGCCTAATTTAGGCACATCATTTTTCTTCATTACATCATGAACCGCGTAGAACATTAGTATAAATAAACCCACTAGCGTGATGTCTAATACAATCGATTCCACAAATTGAAAGGTTTCTGGTGTCATAGCCGACTAATTAAAGTGCAAATAATGTTCTGATAATAGCATAAAAATTAATTAAAAGAGAAAACTAGCGGGTAAATTTACTTCACAAGTGTTGCGTTTACTCTCCATGTAAGTGCTTTGTTATCAAGCTGTTAACGACTTGTGGCTTTTCGGCGTGCAACCAATGTCCTGCCTTTACAACCTTAGCTGCTGCTTGTGGAAATTGTGTCATAATAGACGATTGGTGTTTAGCTTCTATATAGTCAGAATCTTCACCTTTCAAAAACAAGACTTTACCATCGTATACTTTCTTTCCTGCCAGCGGCCAGTCACTCAATGCGCCGTAATCTTTAACGAGTAAGTTGAGATTGAAGCGCCATTGCCACTGCTTATCTTCTTCATACAAGCTTTTGAGTAAAAATGATTGAATACCTGGGTCATTGATATAGGTCGCAATTTCTGTTTGTGCTTGCTTTCGCGAGTCTATGTTGGGTAATGCAAGTGAAGTTAATCCTTCTATTACACTATGATGGCGAGGCTCATAAACGATAGGCGCAATATCAAGTATGATTAATTTATTGACAATTATGGGATTCATATGCGCCAAATACATGGCGACTTTGCCACCTAGGGAATGCGCTACAAAACTAGCCTTGGTAATGTCTAGTTGGCTAAGCGTTAACAAAATTTGTTGCGCATAATGCTCAAAACTGAAGGTCGACGACCATGGCGATTTACCATGGTCGGGCAAATCAATATTAATGACTCTGTAATTAAGCTCTAAATGACGTCGAATTACGCTTAAGTTATCGCCACTGCCAAATAGGCCGTGTATTAACACGACCACCGGCAGAGTCTCTTTCTTGCCAGCATTCATGTTGGCAAAATGTTCTGTATAAAAAAGAGGTTTTAACATTTGATTATTTACATATTAGGGTAGTTCGGACCGCCCATACCTTCTGGCGTGACCCAGACAATATTTTGCGACGGATCTTTAATATCACACGTTTTACAATGCACACAGTTTTGCGCATTAATTTGAAATGTTCTATCGCCATTCGCTTGCTCCACAACTTCATATACACCGGCAGGGCAGTAGCGCTGAGCGGGTTCGTCAAATTCAACTAAATTGACTTGAATAGGAATGCTTGGGTCAATCAGTTTTAAATGGCAAGGTTGATCTTCTTCGTGATTCGTATTTGATAAAAATACCGACGATAATTTGTCAAAACTCACTAAACCATCAGGTTTAGGATAGTTAATTTTAGGCATACTATTGGCTTTCTTAAGCATTGCATAATCGGGGGTTGTGTCACTTAATGTGAATGGTAGTTTACCCCCACAAAAATTTTGATCAAACGTGTTGTAAGCACCACCGATAATATTACCGAACTTGTGGATAGCTGCACCAAAATTGCGCGAACGATATAATTCGTCATATACCCATGATTGATTGAAGCGCTCAGTGTATTCAACAGGATCTTTCACATCTTGGGTGATTAAATCAATCAGTGTTTCTGCCGCTATCATGCCAGACTTCATGGCTGTGTGATTACCTTTAATTTTCGAGAAATTTAAGGTGCCAGCATTACAACCTACCATCACGCCGCCAGGAAAAGTCATTTTAGGTAAAGATTGAAGTCCACCTTTAGCAATTGCGCGGGCACCATAAGTGACTCGCGTGCCGCCTTTCAAAGTATCAGCAATAACAGGATGATGCTTGAGTCGTTGAAATTCATCAAATGGGCTCAAATGCGGATTTTGGTAATTCAAGTCAATAATTAGCCCAACAAAAATTTGGTTGTTTTCAGCATGGTACAAATAGCTGCCGCCTGTAGCGTCACCTAGTGGCCAGCCAGCGGTATGCACAACTAAACCTTCTTTATGTTGCTCGGGCGGTACATCCCAAATTTCTTTAAAACCAATGCCGTAATGTTGAGGACTGACGTCTTTATCTAATCCAAATTTTGCAATTAAAGATTTGCCTAAATGACCTCTACAACCTTCTGCAAATATGGTGTACTTAGCTGTTAATAGCATCCCAGGCATGTAGGCACTTTTATGCTCGCCCGATTCAGAAACACCCATATCGCCCGTGATTATACCCGCCACATTGCCATTGTTATCATAATGCACATGTGCAGCTGCAAACCCGGGATAAATTTCAACACCAAGCGCCTCAGCTTGTTCAGCTAGCCAACGACATAAATTTGCCATGCTCACAATATAGTTGCCTTTATTGTGCATTGTTTTGGGGGTCATGAAATTAGGAAGTTTAATTGAGGATGTGTCATTTTTTAGTAAATAAATATGATCTTCATCCACTTTGGTTTTAACTGGGGCGCCTAATTCTTGCCAGTTTGGCAATAGCTCGTCAAGTGCCTTTGTTTCAAAAACCGCTCCTGATAATATATGCGCACCTACCTCAGAACCTTTCTCTAGCACGCACACATTGATCTCTTGATTTTTCTCGTTAGCTAACTGCTTTAGCTTTATAGCCGCTGACAAACCAGCAGGGCCAGCACCCACGACCACGACATCAAATTCCATGATTTCTCTTTCAATTACTTCTGTGACCATTGTCATCTCCAAAGGCTCTGCAAAAAATGCATAATAGTGTATTTGCTAATTGAATATTACACGATGTAAATACATTGTAGTATCTAACAATCAAAAAACTTGCAATTCTAGGTTGACGTATACGTTAACTGTATATAGATTGCTTGATTGAAGATTGCTAGTAAAGTTTTATTAGTAAATGATTATCTGTAAATGATATATATCAAACCAAATTTATCGGTACACTATTACAATTGTGTTTTTATTGCGTAATACTATCATTTACTTACGTTTAATTCTCGATTATAGCTTAGGGGAAAATATGAAAATCTTAGTGCCGGTTAAACGTGCTATCGATTACAACGTAAAGGTAAGAGTTAAATCTGACCAATCAGACGTTGATTTGACGAATGTAAAAATGGCAATCAACCCATTTTGCGAAATTGCTGTTGAAGAAGCAATTAGACTGAAAGAAAAAGGCATTGCCACTGAAATCATTGTTGTGTCAATTGGCGATAAAGCCGTTCAAGAACAGATTAGAACCGGCCTTGCATTAGGCGCTGATCGCGGTATACATATTGAAACCGATGCTAAACTTGATTCTCTGCAAATAGCCAAGCTTTTAAAAACAGTGGTAGACAAAGAATCACCAGATTTAGTCATACTCGGTAAACAGGCCATTGATTCTGATAACAACCAAACTGGGCAAATGCTTGCGGCACTAACGGGAATGCCTCAGGGCACGTTTGCAAGTGCGGTAGAAGTTGCCGATGGTAAAGTGAACGTAACCCGTGAAGTTGATGGCGGCTTACAAACCGTCGCCTTAACTTTACCTGCGGTTGTCACTACCGATCTACGTTTGAATGAACCTCGTTATGCGTCATTGCCTAATATTATGAAAGCTAAACGTAAGCCGATTGATGTTCAAAGCGCGGCCGATTTAGGCGTAGAATTAACATCTAAGGTCACGTTATTAAAAGTGGTGCCACCGCCGCAGCGTAAAGGCGGCATAAAAGTAGCGAGTATAGAAGAATTAGTTGATAAGTTAAGAAATGAAGCGAAGGTGATCTCATGAGTATTTTAGTATATGCCGAACATGATAACGCACATTTAAAATCTGAAACCAATAAGCTTGTCCATGCGGTAAGCGCAATAGGCGATAGCATTACGGTATTAGTGGCAGGTAAGGGCGTAGATGATATTGCTCAACAGGTAGCAAAAATATCGGGCGTTGACAAAGTATTAGTGGCTGACAATGCTGAATATGAGCATCAGTTGCCTGAAAATATTGCTGAGCTAGTGCTTGCATTAGCCCCTGACTATACGCATATTTTTTCTGCGGCTACGAGTATTGGTAAAAACTTTATGCCAAGAGTTGCTGCATTGTTAGATGTGGCGCAAATATCAGATGTTATTAAAGTGGAATCGGCTGATACTTTTGTGCGTCCAATATATGCAGGTAATGCTATTGCGACTGTGCAATCAAGCGACACCACAAAAGTTGTGACCGTTCGGGCATCTGCTTTTGATGCTGCTGCAAATGAAGGTTCAGCTAGTGTTGAGTCAGTTGATATTGTAAAGGCGGCAGATAAATCTAGCTATGTTTCATCTGAACTAACTAAATCAGAACGTCCTGAATTAACCGCTGCCGATGTGATCATTTCAGGTGGACGTGGTATGCAAAACGGTGAGAACTTTGCTTTGCTAAGTGGTATTGCTGATAAATTAGGCGCCGCAATTGGTGCTTCGCGCGCTGCAGTCGATGCTGGGTTTGTGCCAAACGATATGCAAGTTGGACAAACCGGTAAAATTGTTGCTCCACAGTTGTATATAGCTGTGGGTATATCTGGTGCAATACAGCATCTTGCGGGTATGAAAGATTCAAAAGTAATAGTCGCTATTAATAAAGACGAAGAAGCGCCTATTTTCCAAGTAGCTGATTACGGTTTAGTTGGGGATTTATTTGTAGAATTACCCAAGTTAGAAGCCGCATTGTAAAAATACAGCCACATATATAGGCATTTAAAATCGGCGTGAGACGCCGATTTTTTTTGCAAATTAAAACGTTTGCTTTTGTTGTAGCAAACGTTTTAATTTGCTTTTTAGGGTGACCTTTTTTTAATTATAAGATACGTTAAATCGTTTATTGCGCCTAGTTTACGAATACAAAGAAACAATTATTTAAAGCAATCAGCAATAACATTAGCGTCTTGTTCAGAATTAATGAGGTGTAAGGATATTCTAAAGAGTCCGTCACGTTGATCGTATTTAACCTTACATTCACCTAACTTATGAATTACCTTTGCGGTGTTATTTGCAGCTAAACACATACTACCGCCTAGTTCATCAATATTTATAGTGGGATGAACAACATCTTTAACGTTGCTTAGTTCACTGACCAATATACGCTTCAGCTTTCGATTATGCGCCACTAAATTGTGCAAGCCTATGTTTAACAAAGACTGAATAGAAGCATTCGCAATAATATAAGGCGCAATACTCGGTGTACCGCCCCAAAAGCGTTTTGCGCTGCTGGCAGCTTGATAGTGCTCTATTACAAATTCAAACGGATTTTGATGAGAAAACCAGCCAATATTATCAGGCTCAAGTAAACACATAAGGTTATTATTTATGAAAATAAAACCTGCCCCTGGGCCACCACAAAGCCACTTTACACAAGAGCCAAAAATAGCATCAACTTGCCAGTCTTTGACATCAATAGGCACTATCCCAATAGATTGCGCAACATCTACGCAGGCAAAAGCTTCAAACTGTTTGGCCACGCGACATAAGGCTTTAACATCAGATTTATGCGAGGTGTTAGAGTGCACGTGAGTAATTAGACAGGCTAGCACGGAATGTTTTTCAAATGCGCTATACCAGGCATCCATATCATTAACTGGCGCATCAATAAGCACCAATTTTAAACGGTAGGTGGCGGCTAATCCGCTTACTACAAACCCCATAGAAGCAAAAGCATCTTTATGCATTAAGATTGTGGTTTGGTGTTTATGCGTTTCTAGTTTGGCAATAGCCGTGAGAAAACGATGAAAACCCGAGGCTAAGTTGGTTTGCGGACAAATTTCATTTTCACTGGCATTGACTACTTGTCCAATGGTTTGACAAAAATCATTAATAGATGATAGCCACTGCGGCCATGCATCTCCACCCTGGCTAGACCACGTGTTTAAATAAGCGTGGATAATTGCGTTTCTTGCGGCAACGGTAAGGGGACCAACTGAATGTGATAAGGCATAAATACCGTCGGGTTTTTCAAAGTAAGTCGAATAGTCTTTTAATTCTGGCATGTTTAACTCTATTTTAGTTTAACAATTGTATAGGTGAAGTTTCCATACATTCTAAGATTTGCCGCTAATTGAAGGCCTAAACTTGCCATATTCACCGCCCCAATTATCGGTCATGGTATTTCTTATATCCCATAATTCTGGAAAAAATCGCTTTGCCGCGCCGCTTTGTAATAGCTCTACCGGCCTGCCTTTTAGAGACTTAGCGCCTAAGCCTATACTTCTATGAATAAGTAACAGGTGACGCCACCTAAACAGTTGTAGCTGTTCGTCAAACTCAATCATGGCTTCTGCCACCGCATAGCGATGATCATGAACATATTCACTGTCATATATCTGCTCGACGCTTATCTTGCCCTCATCTAAATAGATGGTCTTAAAACAAGCCCACATATCGCTTGGTAATTTTAATAGTGTTCTAAAACCAGGCGATTCTTGGCCGCTGCCATTGCCAAGTTGCAATCTAATTTTCTGATACTCTTTGGGTGACATGGTTTCAAGTACATCAAGTTGGTTGGTCATCATGCGTTGCAATAAATGCACTCTTGAAAATAGAGTGATGACTCTGTGATGTTCTTGTTGATACATGTAATCGAGAATATCAACTAAGGTAAAACAGATTAATTTCATCCATAGTTCTTCTACCTGATGCACTATTTGAAACTGCATTTCGTCTGCGGTAGCAAGTTGGCTAATGGGTTTTTGGCAACCCAGTAACTTATCACATTGCAAATAAACACCGTAATCTAGCATTTCAGGTGATTCTATCATTTTGTGATATTTTGATTTATCGAAGATATTTATGCTTTTTATTTGTTTTTTCATGTTAAGACTATGTAAAGCAGATTTACATTAAAGCATATTATATTTTGACGGGAACAATGTACTTATGTTTTGCAATTTGCGCAATTATTTAGAATAATATTCTTAAATAGTCATTTCACAAAGAATGTTATGGATAAAATAGATAAACAAATCTTACTCTTATTAGAACAAGACGCCCGTATTTCGTTTGCCCAACTCGCGCAAGAGGTTGGACTCAGTAAAACGCCTTGTTGGAAACGTGTAAAAGATTTGCAAAATAATGGTTTTATTACTGCTTTTAAGGCGCAAATTAATCCTCAGAAACTAGGCTTAGAAATTTTTGCAATTGTGCATGTGATTGTGGATTTTTCACTTTCTACAGAGTTTGAAAGGGCTGTTTGTGAGCATAATAACGTGATGAGTTGTCATGCTATAACAGGTGATTTTGACTATGTGTTAAAAATTGCAGCGCACGATATGATTGAACTAGACAATCTATTGCGTCAAGAGCTGTCAAGAATAAAGGGCGTACAGCGCTTTAGTACTGCTATTGCAACCCGCACAATAAAACAGGGGACAAGTGTGGCGAAAATATTGACATAGTAAAGCGGTTTAGCGCTATTATGATGGAGTAAGTGTTTCGTTTTGCATCAATTGACCGCCAAAATTGACTAATAATCCTATTGCAGAATTCAGGAAAGTTGTTCGATTTGGTCTTTACATGCGTATACGATAATTCTAAAAAGCAGCCGTCTTAGCCGAGAATATATGAGTATCAATGTTAGAAAGGTCGGAATTCCCATTATCATATTATTGGTCGCCGTGATTAGTTTAATCATTATGGTGGCTCTAAAAAAGGAACCGGAAAAAAAAGAAGTAGAAACAAAAGCTTTTTTAGTTGACGCTGAGCCTATATATGTTGAGGATGTTGAGTTTTTGGTTTATGCGCAAGGTGCTGTTCAAGCTAAGAATAAGACCTTATTAAGCGCGCAGGTGAGTGGACGCGTTATATCAATAGCGGAAATTTTTCATCAAGGCGGCTTCTTCAAAAAAGGAGATGTATTAGTTGAACTTGAACGCGATGATTATCAAACTGACTTACTATTAGCACAAGCTGAATTAGCACGAGCGCAAGCTGCACTCGATGAAGAAATTGCACGCGGGCGAGTGGCCGAGCGTGAATGGAGTTCAATTAATAGTGGTACGCCGCCTGAATTAGGTTTACGTAAACCACAATTAGCGCGGGAACAAGCTAATTTGAAAGCGGCGCAAGCAAATTTAGGACGCGCTACGCGTAACCTTTCAAGAACACAAATAAGAGCTCCCTATGATGGTTTGGTTAAGTCTCGGTTGATTGATTTGGGGCAATTTGTCCTTTCAGGTACACAGATTGGTGAAGTTTATTCAACCGAGATCGCAGAAGTGAGGTTGCCACTCACCGATAATGACATCGCCTTTTTAGGGGATATTAAAACCAAACAGCCAAGCGTCTCATTAAGCGCCGATATTGCCGGTAAAAAGCATTTTTGGCAAGGTCGTTTAGTACGAGATGAAGCTGTATTAGACGAATCCCGAAGGGTTATTTACGGCGTTGTTGAAGTAGTAGACCCCTATAATATAAAGACTAAAACTCATCCCTCGCAGTTAAAGTTTGGACGGTTTGTTAGTGTCGCAATTAGCGGCTTAACGGCGCGTAATATTATCAAACTACCACGCTATGTGATGCGCTTAGATGGCACGGTTTTAACCGTGAGCCCCGAAAATACGATTAACATCAACTCGGTTGATGTTATGCGAGCGGATGAAAACTTTGTATATATAAACGGCGGATTATCAATGCAAGATAAAGTCGTCATGAGCGCGGTATCTACGCCTTATAATGGTATGCCCGTTCGATTTACCGAAGACAAACCAACTGCACCCATTAATCTAGAAGATGGGAAAGTAGATGAGGTGAATCTATGAGTGAACATATAGATACCAAAAGTGGCATAATTGTATGGTTTGCACGAAACAGCGTGGCGGCAAATTTACTGATGTTTTTCATTATTATAGGCGGTATTTTTGGCATTATAACGGTTCAAAAACAAATTTTCCCTCAATTTAGTATCAATGTTATTAGTATTCAAGTGCCTTATTTAGGCGCCGCTCCTCAAGAAGTTGAAGAAGGCGTCGTACTTAGAATTGAAGAAGCAATAAAAGATCTTGAAGGTATCAAAAAGATCACCTCAGTTGCCCGCGAGGGGCTAGGCACGGTAAGTGTTGAAAGCGAAGACGGCTACGAGGTGCAGAATCTTTTAGATGAAATCAAAGTACAAGTTGACGCTATTTCTACGTTTCCGGTAAACACTGAAAAGCCAGTTGTATATCGTATAAAAGCACAGCAGGATGTGCTTTGGGTGTCGGTGTTTGGTGATGTCACCGAGCGTGAGCTTAAAGAAGTCACTAAGAATATGCGTGATGAAATTGCTAATTTGCCTGGTATTAGCGATGTAAGTGTATTTGGAGCTCGTGATTTTGAAGTGTCGGTAGAAATATCGGAAGTGCAGCTACAAGCGTATAACCTAACCTTTGAAGATATAGTGGCGGCTATTCGTCGTACCTCGGTGGATATTCCTGGTGGATCTATTCGTTCTGAAAATGGTGATATTTTGTTACGAGCAAAAGGTCAAGCGTATACCGCGTGGGACTTTGCGCGTATTCCATTGATTAACAAAACTGATGGCACGCGACTTTTGATAGGTGATATCGCGTCAATCAACGATGGTTTTATAGAAGATAATAATTTTTCTTTGTTTGATGGTAAAACCGCCATGAATATTCGAGTGCGCGCGGTTGGTGATCAAAATGCCTTAGAGATATCAAAGTCCGTTAACGAGTATTTGGATAGAAAGCGCACAGAGTTTTCTGACAATATAACCGCTGCGAGCTGGGGCGATAGTTCATTTTACCTCGCCGATCGTTTGAGTATGATGATTAAAAATATGCTGGCAGGCGCGTTTCTTGTTTTCCTAATACTATCGATTTTTCTTAAAATAAAGCTCGCATTTTGGGTGATGGTAGGATTACCCGTGTGCTTTTTAGGAGCACTGATGTTTATGCCGCTTAATGGGATAAACGTGTCAATTAATTTGCTGAGTCTATTTGGTTTTATTTTGGTGTTAGGCATAGTGGTCGATGATGCCATTATTATGGGCGAATCGGCTTACACTGAAATGGATAGGCATGGGCATAGTGTTGACAATATTATTCGCGGCGTTAAAAAGGTCGCTATGCCAGCAACGTTTGGTGTACTAACTACCATTGCCGCGTTTACGCCTATGCTTATGGTTAGCGGGACCTTTGGGGTGATCTGGAAAACCATTGGCATGGTTGTCATTTTATGTTTAATTTTTTCACTGATTGAATCAAAATTAATATTACCCGCGCATTTAGCGCATATGAAAATTAAACCTTATCATCCCGACTCAGCCAATATTTTTCAGCGCTTTCGAGAAAATGTTAATGTTAGGTTAAATCGATTTATTCAACATTCTTACGGACCTTTTTTACTTAAGTGTGTACGCAATCGCTACACGACCATAGCCGCTTTTGTGGCCATGCTAATTCTTACCTTGGGTCTATTCCAAGGCGGTTTTGTTAGATTTGTTTTCTTTCCTACTGTGCCCTCAGATTTTATGATTGCGACCGTTGAAATGGAGGCAGGATCGTCTTTAAAACAACGAGATTTAGCCATTCAAGAGCTCATGTTATCAGCCGAGAAAATGAACCAAAAAATCTTAAAGGAATCGGGTTCGCCGGTTATTAAACATTATTTGGCGTTTGATAACGGTCCATTGTCGGGCCAATTGTTTATTGAATTAACCAAGGGGGAAACACGAGACTTAACCGACACTCAAATTCAAGTACAGTGGCGCGAACTTCTACAAGAAATACCCGGCGTGAGATCATTAGATATTGGAAGCCCAGGCGGCCCTGGCGGGGGATCTGATTTAGACTTTGAATTTAGCTCAAATAACATTAATGAACTAAAAGCCGTGAGTGTTGAATTAGTGAGCTATCTTGAAGCCTATACAGGTGTAACTGAAGTTAATGACTCATTTAGCGGTGGCAGTGACGAAATTCAGCTGCAAGTTAAACCGCAGGCAGAAGCGCTAGGCATTAGTTTGTCGCAATTAGCTCAGCAAGTTCGATACGGTTTTTATGGTGCCGAAGCACAGCGATTACAGCGCGACGATGAAGAAGTAAAGGTAATGGTGCGCTACCCTAAAGAAGAGCGAAATTCGCTTGGTAATCTTGAAACCATGCGCGTGCGAGCTCCCAATGGTGATGATGTCCCGTTTAATCAAGTGGCCGATGTTGAGCTTGCCCAAGGCTACGCAAGTATTATTAGAGTTGATGGATCGCGCTCAATAACCGTTAGCGGAAAGGTTAATAAAGACCTGGTAGATCCAGGCGAAGTCGCGCGTGAAATTATGACTGATGTGATCCCGCAAATGCTTGAGCGATATCCTGATGTTAGTACTAAGTTACAGGGCGTATCAAGAGAGCAGGGCGAAGCTATTATTTCCCTTACACAAGGCTTCATTTTTGCACTATTGGCGATTTATGCGTTAATGGCAATTCCTTTAAAATCTTATTCTCAACCTATTATTATCATGTCGGTCATTCCGTTTGGTTTAGTGGGTGCAATTATAGGTCATATGTTGTTGGGTAAAGCGGTGAGCGTTTTGTCTATTTGCGGAATTATTGCTTTAGCCGGTGTAGTGGTTAACGACTCGTTAATTTTGGTTGATTTTGTAAACCGGGCACGTCGTGAAGGGCGCTCACTTATGGAGTCGGTGCATTTAGCGGGTACCGAAAGGTTTAGGGCAATTATTTTGACTTCGTTGACTACATTTATGGGTCTTATGCCCATTGTGTTTGAACGCAGTTTACAAGCGCAGATAGTTATTCCAATGGCGATTTCTTTAGCTTTTGGTATTTTATTTGCAACGGTGATTACCCTATTATTAGTGCCCTCGTTGTATCTTATTTTAGATGACATTAAGAATATATTTGCCGGAAAATCGAATCGTCATACTGCAACAGAACAATCTGACAATAACTAAACGGTAAAGTGGGTGAATAGCGATAGCGACCTTATAGGCAGGGTCGTTATCGGTTGTTTGTTGCTGTTAAAAAGTCAGTTTTCAGTTGTTCGTGCGCATTGCTCTAATACCAAGTAACGTGTTCGCTTTGCCCATTGCAATAACGTTTCCAACCAACACAATCAGTACACCCATTATCGCAACAAAACTCCACTGGTAACCTTCAAACACGGTTGAAATAAGTAAGGCAACAATAGGATAAACAAGCACCACATAAGCCGCTTTGTCTGAACCTATTTGCTTTAACAATCGCATGTATGCACCAAACGCTATAACAGAACCAAACACACTTAAGTATACTAATGATACATAATAAGATGTTGCCGTTGGCAGTGCAAAGCTTGCGCCGCTTGCCATAGCAACGCAAAAGGTCACAACAACACCATACGTCATTGCCCAAAAATTCATTTGTAGCACTCGGGTAGAACTCTTTAATATTTTTTCTGAAACAACATTCCCGAAGGCTGAGGATAGGAAAGAAGCCACCGCAAATAATAAGCCTACAACAATTCCTTCTTGTATAGAAAAAGCTTCAAATTCAGGTAAGAAAATTAGGACAATCCCAATCATACCTATAGTCGCGCCAAGCACCACCTCAATGCGCATAGGTATACCCAATAATATTCGTCTCAGAATGACGTTAAAATAAACCACGCTGCTACTTAAAACTGCTAACAGTGCACTTAACATGTGTTGTTGCGCAGCATACAAAAATGAATAATCAAGTACATAAATAAAGAGACCGGCCAAAAATATCCACTTGTGTTGTTGCCACGACAAACGCAACGTCACTCCTTTTAATACACACCATATGCCAATAATTATAGCGGCAATTGCAAAGCGCAGCGCGATTGATAACATAATATGCATTTCATGGACTTGATAGGTTAACGCAATCCACGTTGAGCCCCAAACCAAAGCACAAATAATAAATAGGAAGGCGTTAGAAGAAAATAATAGCATGAATGAAAGACCTAATTTAAGTCACAAAAAAACCGCAAAACCATTTTTATTGGTCGCGCTTGGCATAAAATGGTTGTCGTCTATATTAAAAAAAAAGCTAGCCGTAGTGTCAACTACAAACTAGCTTTGTACCTGATTAACACATTAGAAAAAGGAGATTTTAGCTTCAATTCCCACTATACGTGGTTCATTGATAATTCCGGTAAGGTTATTAAAATCGATAGCCCCCTTGATATTATGCTCGTTGGTAATATTACGACCAAACAAAGCTACGCTATAATTCTTGGCAAAATTCTCATACCCAATGCGTAAGCCGCCTTCAAATTGACTATCAATAGTAAATTCTTCAGCCTGATATAAAAATAAACTGGTTTTACCTTGGTAGGCCCAATCAGTGTACGCAAAAAGCTCACCGTCACTGCCCACAGGTATACTGTAACGTGCCGTTAACGAAACAATTGAGTCGGGTGCTTGGGGAAATGAGTTGCCGTCAATAGCGGCACGATAGGTATCAACTCTTGGATCAAGCACTGTACAGTTGCCGGTTAAACCAAGCCCCGGGTTTGCACCACAGGGCAATACCGTTAATGCTGAATCTTGAATTTCGGTATTGTTATAACTGTAGCCAAAGGTTAATACGAGGTTATCGTTAGCAATATATTCGGCATCTATCTCGTACCCATAAGCACGACCTTTATCAGCATTTAGTAAGGCTGTATTATTTGAGCTACCGCCAATTGCCGTCAATTGCATATCATCTACGGTATAGTAGAAAATCGCGGCATTCAATCGCAGGCTATCATCAAATAAGTCTGACTTTACGCCAAACTCAAAAGAGTTAATGGTTTCTGCTTGTGCAACTGAAGGCGCACCTTCAAACGCCACATCTCGTCCTTGAATACTTTGCGCGCGAAAACCGTTTGCATATCGCGCAAAAATAGAAGACTTATCATCGAGTTTATAGTTAAGGCTAGCTTCGTAACTCCAGCGGCCGTCGTCTACGTTAATAGGTGCGTAGGGATTGGTATTACAATCAATAAAGTCAACCAGTAAACAAAATGCATCTATATTTTGCTCACCAACATCTAACGACTTTTCATCATAGGTGTAGCGCACACCTGCGGTCACCGAGAGTTGATCTGATAATTCGTAAGATTGCTGTCCAAACACTGCCCATGTTTGATTGTCGTGAAACACGGTTGTTGCGCCAAAAGTACCATCTATACTGGTAACGCTAAATGACGAATCAAAATAGAAAAAGCCTATTTGCCAACTGCTTGCATCGTTAGTGTCACTGGCCAGTCTAAGCTCTTGTGTCAGCTGCTCTAAATCATCCAAATTATCGCGAGTAACCGCGCTAAATGGAATAAAACCAGGATTAGATGTTGCGCCATTTCCAAAACCGCCGTCAACGTCACCTAAACTAAAGCCATCAGCCATTTGATAAGAAGACACTGAGGTAAGGGTCGTATCACCAAAATCATAATCGATTTTTAAAGTGGAACCATACGCTTCATAGGCTTGTGGGTTATTATCAAAACCATTGCCTAATAAATTAGCATCGTAATTTACTTTTTTACGATCATAGCTGGCATTAAGATTATTCGAACCCTTAGTAAAAACATTCGCGCGGAATATAGAAGCCGTGCCGCTTAAATCTCGACCTTGAAGTTGTAATAAAATAGATAAATCGTCGGTAGGTGTATATAAAAGTTGCGCCCTAAATGCTTTTTCGTTGAACCCACCAATATCGTGTATGCTTTCTGTTGAGGCGATATTGTCGATATAATCACCGCGTTCTTGTGACAATACCGATACTCGAGCAGATAAGTCATCAGCAAGCTTACCGCCTAGAGCAGCTTCAACATTCGTGGTTTGATAGCTACCATAAGACGCTTTTGCATATGCTTCAAAATCTTCAGTGGGTTTAACGGTATCAAATTTAATAATACCGGCCGTTGTATTGCGACCAAACAAAGTACCTTGAGGACCGCGAATGACCTCTACTTGTTGAATGTCAAATAATGGAAAACTCTTCAATGCGACATTTTCCATCACCACATCGTCCATCACAATAGAAACAGGTTGGGATGCGGCCAAGTCAAAATCAGAATTCCCTAAGCCACGAATATAAAAACGTGGCGCCACACGACCGTTAGATGATTCAGCATATAATCCGGGTACGCGCACCGCTAATGCAAGAATATCATCGCCACCTGAGAATATGCTTTCGAAACGCTCGCCGCTAAGCGTGGCGATAGAAATAGGTACGTCTTGTATTGATTCTGTTCGTTTTTGCGCCGTTACCGTGATTACCTCAAGACTTTTTTCACTTTTTTTGTTTGTGGTTTCTTGTGCAAATGCTGATTGTGAAACTAGCCCTGTAGATATTGCTGATGCTACACAGATTGTTAGCATTGATTGCTTAAAAGTAGTCATAAAAATGTGTCCATAGAAGTGAGTCGCCTAGATGGGATCATAACGCAGCGGCATGAAAATTAATATGAAAATAGTGTTCTTTTATTACCCTGTTGAGGTGCGGTAACACTTGTCTTGGAATGCTTTTGGACTAAGGCCAGTGGCACGTTTAAACAGCCGGCCAAATGAGCTAGCATCTTCATAACCTACCGCGCTGGCGAGCGATTTGATATTGGTTTCGTCATTTTCAAGTAAACGTTTAGCTTGCTCTATTCTAACCGCTTGTATGTAAGCAATAGGGCGCATTTGAATGTTAGTTTGGAAACGTCTATTTAGAGTACGCGGAAGCACATTAAAATGATGAGCTATTTCCTCTACACCCAGAACGTTCGCGAAGTGCTCTTCAATGTAGTCTTGCACTTCTTTAACTAAGCTATCGTGATGGCGCTTGTGTAACTTAACCGCAGCATAAACACCTTGGCTACTGCGCCTAGAATCGATAACCTGTGTTTTTGCCGTTTGACTGGCAATGTCACGACCACAATAACGCTCTATAAGCAGTAATCCCAAGTCATAAAACGCACTACCGCCAGCAGCGCAAAATATGTTATCCGATTGAGTAACAAGTTGTGTTTCAGCTAAGTCTACAAGGGGATAATCATGTTTAAATTTTTCTGCATAACCCCAGTGGGTGGTCGCCTTTTTGCCGTCTAACAAACCCGCTTCAGCGAGTAAAAATGCGCCGCTACAGTTACTTGCGATATCGGCACCTGCCTTGTAAATTCGCGAAATATTTGCAAGCAGTAAGGCACTATTAGCCAGTACTTTGTCGATAGAGTCACCAATTGTGGGAATAAGCAACAAATCGCAGTCGGTGATTTCTTGTAAATCGCAATGAGGGTGAATCACTAAGCGATTACTGCATCTAAATGACTGACCACGCAGTGCGGCAATTTGAACGTCGAATCTAGGCTCAACAGGTTCGTCAACAAAGCGCTGCCAACTTACGCCGGTAAACGAAAAGAGATCTAATGCGCCAGTTAAAGAACTGCCCAGTGCGCCGTCAAAGCCAACAATGACAATTTTTAATGGTTTGAAATAGGGCATGGTTAATCTCTATGTTTAACTATTGATGCTAGTTTACTTGCGACATTACTAGCATCAACAGTTGTCACTTTACGCATTAATTATGTCATAAATGACAATGTCGGGAAATAGAATTATGGTCTAGTATAGGTATATACATATTATTCGTTCCTGACAATTCGATTGTCGTTGCTACTTCCTAAGTAACTTAATGCTTAAGATTAATATGGCAATAAATAAAGTGTAAGCGAACCAATGCATACACAAATGATGTAAAAATAAAGGGAGAAAGCATGGCGTCAGATACATTAATTCATGATTTTGAACTGCCTTTTCAGCTATATGACCTATTAAATACTGAAAGCTTATGCCAACACGAAAAGTTTGCCGAGCACAATAAAGACACTTTTAATGCTGTGCTTAATACGGCTCATAAAATGGCGGCTAATTTATTTTTACCACATAACCATGTAGCGGATAAAAACGAGCCACAGTTTGACGGGCAAAAAGTGAGTATGTTGCCTGAAGTAAAAATAGCGTTTGATGCCTATAGACAGGCTGGCTTTATTGCAGGTCGTTATGCGTTTGAAGATGGCGGTATGCAATTGCCTGAAACCGTTATGACGGCTGCAGCCGGTTACTTTATGGCGGCAAATCCTTCTACCACTGCCTATCCATTTTTAACCAGCGCCGCTATTAACGTGTTAGCAAATTTTGCGAGTCAATCGCTAAAAGAGGCATTTATGCCGCGCATGCTAAGCGGCGATTTTACGGGTACGATGGCGCTAACCGAGCCGCATGCGGGTTCTTCGTTAGCGGATATTACCACCACTGCTAACTTACATAATGATGGTACTTATCGCATTAAAGGTAGCAAAATATATATTTCGGGAGGAGATCATGAACTGTCAGATAACATCGTCCATTTAGTGTTAGCTAAAATACCAGGCGGGCCCGCTGGGGTGAAAGGTATCTCTTTGTTTGTAGTGCCAAAGTTTCGTTTAAACGCCGATCAAAGCGTAGGCAAACGCAACGATGTTCAGCTAGCCGGCTTATTTCATAAATTAGGCTACAGAGGCACCACCTCGACAGCGTTAAACTTTGGTGAAAATGATGACTGTCACGGTTATCTTATAGGGGATGCGCATTTTGGCCTTCGCTATATGTTTATGATGATGAATGAAGCGCGAATAGCGGTAGGATTTGGCGCCGCAATGATTGCTTATCGTGGTTATCAATATTCCTTAGATTACGCCAAACAGAGAACCCAAGGCCGTGCAGCGCCTAATCTTAAACCCGAAGATAAAGCTGCGCCCATAATTATGCACGGTGACGTTAAACGAATGTTGCTGGCACAAAAAGCCTATTGTGAAGGCGGTTTGAGTTTATGTTTATATGGCTCTAACTTAATTGACCGCATTAACACCTGTGTTGATTTGGCCGAAAAACAAGCGCTCACAGAATTACTCGATTTATTAACGCCGATACTCAAAGCGTGGCCATCTGAATATGGTCCAAAAGCAAATGATCTTGGAATACAGGTGTTAGGTGGTGCAGGCTATACTCGAGAATATTTTGCTGAACAATTTTGGCGAGACAACCGACTTAATCCTATACACGAGGGCACGAATGGCATTCAAGCTCTTGATTTAACCTTTCGTAAACTTTGGCAAAATAAAAGCCAAGGTTTAGCCATTTTGCAACGCGAGATTGAAGCTGATATTTGTAATATTAGTACGCCACAAAGCGCGCAGTTAGCCGCTAAATTAGTTCCCTATATAGAACATTTACAAAAACTATTGGGGCACTTAAGTCAAGTTATGCAAGAGCCCAAAATCGCTACCTTAGGTGGCAATGCGCAAGCTGTCATGAATGTGTTTTCAACCATTGTGGTGAGTTGGATTTGGCTACGACAAGCCATTAAAGCAGAGCAGTTAATGATGCAAACTGATAATGCATCGAAACACAATTTTTACTTGGGAAAAATACAAGCCGCTAAATATTTCTTAGACTGGGAGCTTCCCAGCATTCAACGGGATATTCAATTACTTAACGAGAACAACGATGTGTGTATAAATATGCACGTAAATTGGTTTTAAGGAGATTATATAATGATAAACAAACAATGGCGTTTAAAAGCTCGTCCAACTGGCGAACCATCAGCAGATACATGGGATTATACTGAAAATGCTGTACCCGAAATAAAAAATGGGCAGTTGCTAATCAAGGTAGAATATATTTCTCTTGATCCGGCTATGCGCGGTTGGTTAAACGATTCAAAATCATATATTGAGCCGGTGCAAATTGGTGATGTAATGCGCGCGGGCACAGTGGGTGAAGTAATACAAAGTAAACATAAAGATTTCAAGGAAGGCGATCATGTGTGCGGCTATAATGGCGTGCAAAGTTATGCGGTAAGTGATGGAACAGGCTTACACAAAGTGGATCCTAAACTAGCGCCATTGTCTTATTATTTAGGTGTTCTAGGCATGCCGGGTATGACTGGCTATTTCGGCTTACTAAACACAGGTCAGCCTAAATCAGGTGAAACCGTTGTGGTGTCAGGCGCCGCAGGCGCGGTGGGTAGTTTAGTGGGACAAATTGCACGGATCAAAGGTTGTCGTGTGGTGGGTATAGCAGGCGGCAAAGAAAAGTGTCAGTTTTTAGTTGATAAGTTAGGCTTTGATGCCGCTATTGATTACAAAAACGAAGATGTCAAAAAAGCGCTCAAAAACACCTGCCCGAAAGGGGTTGATGTTTATTATGATAACGTGGGTGGCGACATTTTAGATGACGTATTAACGCAGATTAACTTACATGCCCGTATTATTATTTGTGGTGCTATAAGTCAATACAACAGCACAAAACCGGTGAAAGGGCCTTCTAACTATTTGTCTTTATTAGTGAATAGAGCGCGCATGGAAGGCATAGTTGTATTTGATAACGTCAAAGAATATCCAACCGCCATGAAAGACATTGCTGGCTGGATTAAATCGGGCGAAATCAAAGTAAAAGATCATGTGGTTACAGGTATAGAAACCTTCCCCGATACTCTCATGATGCTCTTTAAAGGCCAAAACTTCGGTAAACTGGTACTTAAAGTTGAGGAGTAATCAATGAATGATATGTTCGATTTAACGGGTAAAATTGCACTGGTAACCGGTGCGAGTAGGGGCATTGGTGAATCTATTGCTAGACTCTTAGCCGCCAACGGCGCACATGTTATTGTATCAAGTCGTAAAATTGATGCATGCCAAGCAGTGGCACAAAGCATAGTAGCAGATGGCGGAAAAGCCAGCGCGTACGCGTGTCATGTAGGTGAAATTACGCAAATTGATAATATCTTTTCGCATATACAATCTCGCTACGGGAAATTAGATATATTAGTCAATAATGCCGCTGCGAACCCTTATTTTGGGCACATTTTAGATACCGACCTTGCGGCCTACAATAAAACCGTTGATGTTAATATCCGTGGCTATTTCTTTATGTCAATTGCGGCCGGTAAAATGATGAAGAAACAGGGCGGTGGGGTTATTCTAAACACAGCGTCGGTAAACGGCGTTATACCCGGTGACATGCAGGGTATATATTCAATTACTAAAGCCGCTGTTATTAGTATGACAAAATCGTTTGCTAAAGAATGTGGGAAATTTAATATTCGTGTAAACGCCTTACTCCCCGGACTCACTGATACAAAGTTTGCATCAGCCTTAACCTCTAATGACGCTATTTTAAAAACGGCACTCAAAGTCATCCCTTTAGGGCGTGTTGCACAACCTGACGAAATGGCCGGTACCGTATTATATTTGGTTTCTGATGCTTCTAGCTATACGACAGGAGCAAGTGTAATAGTGGATGGTGGGTTGTTGGCATAGTTTGGTTTAGCTTTGTTTTTAATGGGCTGCAACACTAAAAGTAAGGGAGTGATTCGCTTTTTAAACGAATCACTCCTTTTATTTTGTCGCTTATGTTTGTTAGTAACCTACCAACAAACGTCTTAAAGCGTTTGCGCAATCGCCTTTGCTAAGGCTTCTACGTTATTGTGATTGATGCCGGCAATATTCACGCGGCTAGAATCTACAAAGTAAATACTGTGCTCATTACGCAAGCGCATAACTTGCTCTGGCGGAATACACAAATATGAAAACATACCTTTTTGCTGATTGATAAAACTAAAATCTTTATCAATTTTTTGCGCGGCTAAATTGCTTACTAACATGGCTCTTAAGTCAGCCATGCGATTACGCATGGTATCGACTTCTTGCGTCCATAGCGTGTATAAATCGCTTTGATTTAAGATGATATCGACTAAGGCACCACCGTAAGAAGGAGGCATTGAATAAATAGCACGTGCCACCGACTGTATTTGAGATTGAGCTTTGTTTTTTACTTCTTCGTTTTTACAAATAATAGCCGCTAAGCCTACTCGCTCACGGTAAAGTCCAAAATTCTTTGAACAAGATGCCGCAACAATAACTTCATCAAGGCTTTCAACCAAGGTTCGTAAGCCATAAGCATCTTCTTGAATCCCATCACCAAAACCTTGGTAGGCAATATCAACGAAAGGTAAAAAGCCAATTTTATTCGCTAAAGCCGCAACTTCTTGCCACTGATCCTTAGTCAAGTCTGCACCCGTTGGGTTATGGCAACAACCATGCAGTAAAACAACATCGTTAGGACCTACTTTCGACAAACAATCCATCATTTCATCAAATTTGATACTGGCTGTGGCTTTATCAAAGTACGGATACGTTTTAAGGGTTAAGCCGGCATCTCCTAATAAAGGAATGTGATTTGCCCATGTAGGATCGCTTACCCACACTATGGTGTCTTTGTTAACCCTCACCAACAGTTCAGCTAATATCCGTAAAGCACCACAACCACCCGGTGCCTGCACTGCGGCAACGCGTTTGTCGGCAATAATAGATGAGTCTTCACCCAACAATAAGGTCAACATACCATTTATATAGCCTTGATTACCTTGCGGCGAGATATACACTTTAGAGGTTTCACTGGCTAATAACAGTTGTTGTGCTTTTGCAACCGAATCTAGAATTGGCGTATTGCCAAATTCATCTTTGTAAACACCTACACCTAGGTCGATTTTTCGAGGGTTAGGATCTTGTTTAAATGCGGTTGATAATCCTAGAATAGGGTCGGGCGGAAGAGCAGAAAGAGTTTCGAACACGTAGAAAATCCTTAGTGATAGTGATTAATATGCTTATTGCTTATTATGCCAATATTTCTCCATAATTCGAGTAAAATATCCTTTATGTTGGTATTTAAGTCGTTTTATATTGCTTGTCTATATTATTGGTCACTTAAATTGAATCCATTTTAGTGAATTTCTGATAGATATTTCTCAAGATACCATTATTAAGCTTATACATTAAGTTCATGAATTGAAGTATTAACCAACTCTGCATTCGGTGAAAATGTTCGTTCCTCCCAATAAACTTGGGATTTATTATCAAGCAGCAAAATTGTGCTTGAGCGTGTTCCATAGTCTGTGCTTTGAATAAAAATGGACGATAACATTTTTTCCCATTCAAACGAAATGCCCGTTTGGGGAAGTTCTTCATCTTTGGCGGGTTGCCTGTTGCCTAAGAGTTCAAATAAATGCTCAAAGCTCAAAATATCAGCGTTCCGACAATAGTTGGCAAGCGCGTTGCGACCGGCATCAATTTTTGGCCACGGGCTATTTAAGCTTGCGTTAGATAAACCATAAACGCCTTTTTCTAGGGTATATGAAACATCTTCAAAACTGTTATAAACTTGCAAGTTTGTTAAATTGCCAAATAACAAGTTATAGCCGCTGTAGTCTAATCTTGCAGACTGTAATTGATGCAAATACTGCGCTGAATTATTGTCACTAATTAAATAGTTGATTACTAATTCTCCGCGACTTGTCGAAATTTGGCGTTCTTCGTTGGGCGCTCGGATGTTGGTTAGGGCAGCAATGTCGCCTTTTGTGTTTATCCCCATCCATGACCCGCCTGCGGTAAGATCTCTGCCGGCCAATACACTTGGGTGTTTTTCCCAAAACATTGATGCTTGGGTAGGTCTAGCATTAAATTCATCTCTATTAGCCGCTATAATTAGCGGGTACAAAGGGTGTTGCTTAATTGCAATAAAGAGTATGCACATATATAAATAAGCTTATTAATTTCAGGCGCGTGAGTAAAGATTAACAAATATACAAAACGATCTATACCATAGTTATTAGTTATCACAACATCAAATAAATATTGTGCTTTTTTATGATAATATTGCCGCTACTTAAGCCTTAACCATTACATACACGCAATCACAGGCAAATATGATGCGGTGATTGCAAGGGATCTCTACGTGAAAAATATGAAACAAGCCACTAAGTTGGTGCATGCTGACCGCAAATTAAATCATCCTGCGCATGGCGGCGTGCATGAAGCAACGAATAATTCTGTATTGTTTGAGTTTGCTGATGTGGCTGACCTTGAAGCGGTTTTTCAGGGAAAACAACCGGGGCATGTTTATTCTAGAAGTTCTTCGGGCTCGGCTGTGGCTTTGCAAAATATGCTAGCAGAACTTGAAGGCGGTATTGCTTGCGCCGCTTTTTCGACTGGCATGGCAGCCATTAGTGCATTTATGTATTCATTGCTGCGCGCAGGAGACCATATAGTGGTGAGCCAATATTTATTTGGTAACACGCGTAGCCTTTTTGACCATATGCAGAACTTCAACATAAAAATAACTTATGTTGACGTAACCGATGTAAACCTTGTTGCTCAGGCGCTGCAAGCCAATACAAAAATGGTTTTTTGTGAAACAATTGCTAACCCCTGTACGCAAATACCTGATTTGCGCGCTATTGGTGAATTATGCCAAGGCCAGAATATTCTCTATGTACTTGATAGCACCATGACACCCTCGGTTATGTTTAATGCTAAGCAAGTAAAGGCAAACATGTTGACCACTTCATTAACAAAATATGTGGCCGGGCATGGCAATGTTTTAGGTGGCGCTGTTATTGACTTTGGTAACTACGACTGGACTCAATACGCTAATATTGACGATTTTTACAAAGGGTCAGACACCACGCAGTGGGGAATAACGCAAATTCGTAAAAAGGGTTTACGCGATATGGGGGGTACGCTTGCGCCGCAGTCAGCACATTTAATTTCGGTGGGGCTAGAGACCTTGTCAATGCGTATGCAAAAAGTGGGTGAAAACGCACTTTCAGTAGCCGCATTTTTGCAGCAACATCATTTGGTGTCTAAAGTTTATTACCCGGGTTTGCCTGAGCATCCTCAGCACGAGTTAGCCAAATCACTTTTCAGGATTAACAACTCAGCTTGTTTCAGTGGCATTTTGAGTTTTGAATTAGCAGATAGCGTAGACATGCGTGCATTTTTGAATAATCTTGATTTAATAATTTCAGCTACGCACTTAGGTGATACACGCACATTAGCATTACCTGTAGCGACCACCATCTTTTATGAAAATGGACCGCAACGACGCGCACAAATGGGGATATCAGATACACTAATTAGATTATCGATTGGTATTGAAGATGCTTCAGATTTAATTGATGATTTGGCGAAGTCGTTGCTTGTTTAAGCGGCAATGCGTTATTAAAAGCACACTTGAAATGCTCGATTTACAAGCTACTTAAAATTAATTTAAAAAAGATTAAAAAAAAGTGAACTAAAGTAGGGGGTCGCACACTAACAATGTACGATGATTGTAAATGTGTTATCAATTATCTGTGTGTTCCTAGTTGAGTGTGTTGAAACCCCGCCGTTGTGCGGGGTTTTTTTTAAGATATAAAGGTCTAGCCGAACGATGTTCAGTTCAAAGCCGCACATACCAATATTGATCACAACTACAAGTACGCTATGTGTTAACACCTGTTGAATAGATAAGAATTGTCGTTTATTCTACTTACACTCACCAAATAACGAGCTAATATTTTCGACAAGGCTGATACGATAACTTGAGTGACTGTTTAAAATAAGCAAGTTAGTATTTAAAGAAGTATAAAATGCCGTGTTATTCTCCCCATATTAAGTGCACTAGTCGGTTTGTTATTATCGGTGCATATGCTTTATTTTTTTCGTTTTACGTGGGAATTGTAAAGGCTAATGTTAGCGGCGGTAATAATGCTCAATTATTACCAATCGTATTTCCAAGCGCGCCCAATAATACACCTTACCGTTTGGTTTCAAAGCTCGAGTTTACACAACCTCAATCAAAATTTGCTTATGCAAATGAGCATGCAGACCAATACGCGGCATATTGGCCTGCGTATAACAACAACAAAAATCCGATATTAGAAGCCAAAGGTGTGGTGGTTTTTATACATGGTGGTTGTTGGCTCAGTGCTTTTGATATGGCTCATACCTGCGCTTTTGCGACGGCGCTGTCACAAGCAGGTTATCATGTTTGGTCACTTGAGTATCGCCGAGCTGGCAACGGCGGAGAATGGCCAATTGCAATAGAAGACATTAAGCTTGGATTACAGAAAATTAGCATCTTGCAGCAAGAGGGTGTCAATTTGCAGCATATTAGTATTTTAGGACACAGTGCTGGTGGCCATTTGGCTGCTATGCTGGGTGTGCAGCTTTCAGACGTTTTACCTAGTATGGTTGAGCAAGCAGACGTGATTGGTTTAGCTGCAATTGTGGATGTAGTTGACTATGCAAATGGAAAAAACAGTTGTCAGTCAGCAACCCCTAGCTTTATGAGAGGCATGCCAAAACAGCGCGTTGGCGAGTATTACTTGGCATCACCGAATAATTTTGCTGCGGTGGGTGACAGTCTGGGCAAGTTTCAGCTATTGCAGGGAAGTGCGGACAGCATAGTTCCTGTCACCCAAGCAGCCCACAAAAATGCAGAAACGTTGACACTTGACGGTGCTGGTCATTTTGATTGGATCCATCCAGGTAGTGACGCGTTTAAACAACTGTTACGGCAATTAGAAGCTAACGCTCTAAGCAAAAATGTAGACATTGACTAGTTCGCCATGCTCTGTGCTCTATAGAGAATAATTTTTACTCTAATGATTGGTATAAATAGATTATAACAACATCAAAAAAATCAATAGAGGTGTCGCAATTGTATATTAAGAAAAACCTACACCTCAAATATACGATAAAACACTCAACATGAGACAAGATAAAAATGAATAACCAGTCGCACAATGAGATAGTCAGTAGAAAGCATGCTCAAGCACTCGATAGTCATGATGAAATTGCACACTTAAAAGACTTGTTTGACATACCCAAGGGCATTATTTATTTAGATGGTAACTCTTTGGGACCATTACCCATTAGTGCCAAAAAAGCCGCGGTAGACGTGGTTGAGAAGCAATGGGGACAAGATCTAATTACCAGCTGGAATAAGCATGCGTGGATTGATTTGCCGAGTAGAGTGGGTAACAAAATAGCTAAATTAATTGGAGCGAAAGAGGGGCAGGTAATTTGTTGCGACTCAATCTCTGTCAATTTATTTAAGCTTCTCGCCAGTGCACTTACATTGAATTGCGCCAAGCGCAACATTGTTTTATCGCAGCAAGA
>RCMY010000233.1_pt1 | contig 51899 bp, 53 predicted proteins | sample 2041341 | NCBI WGS metagenome assembly RCMY01 (sample SAMN09708234, study PRJNA481090) | Marine sediment metagenome, whole genome shotgun sequencing project.
GTGGATTCGCCAACGGATCGCCTTCCTCGAAGAACAGATCCGCAAGGGCTAATTCGTGTCAGGGTTTAGCCCAGGCTTGGCTGCACCTGCGACCAGCTGATACATTCAACCGATGGAACTCGCCCTCAAACTCACCCTGGCCGTGCTCGTCGGCGGAATCGTCGGCGCCGAGCGGGAATACCGCGACAAAGCAGCCGGATTTCGCACGATCCTGCTCATCACCTTGGGCGCCACCCTCTTCACGATGATCTCAGAGGATTTAGCCGGCAGCACCAACGACCCGGGCCGGGTAGCGGCCGGAATAGTGGCGGGCGTCGGGTTTCTCGGTGGCGGGGTCATCTTCAAGCACAACGGCAATGTCTCCGGCATCACGACCGCCGCCACGATCTGGGTAGCAGCGGCACTGGGCATGGGAATCGGAGCGGGCGAATACTTGGCCAGCATGGCCACGTTTGCCGTCATGATGGTTGTGCTCGTCGCTCTGCCCAAAGCGGAAGTCATGATCGATCGACGGTCGGGCCATATGATCTATCGCATCGTCACAACCGCCGGCCATCCGAAGCTCGACGCTCTCCGCGACCGGATTGTGGAACTTGGACTACGCGTGCGCTCCTTCAAGGAAGCGAAGGATCGCGAGCGGCTAATCGCCCACTTCGACGTGATCGGGACTCAGACTGCCCATCGAGCGCTTATGCAGGCTCTTTACGAAGACCCCGACGTGATCGAGTTTGAGACCTAAACAGCGCCGCTCCCAACGCGGTTCACAGCCTGGGAAGCCATCTGGCTAGCTCGCGCCCGATCTCGGCGCCGGAATCCTCTTGGATGAAGTGCAGGCCCGCCACGGTCATCTCCTGCTGATTTGGCCAACTCCGACAAAACTCGCGCTGGTCTCCGATGAGAATCGATCCGGGATCAGCGTTGAAGAAGTACTTGGGTACATCCGAGTCGGCCAACCACTGGGAATATGCCGCCACGATGTCGTGCACGTCGGAAGGCGTTCCTGCAATGGGAATCTGTCGGGGCCAGGTCAGCGTGGGGCGACGTGACTCCCCGGCCGCAAGGTAGGGCCTTCGGTACTCGGTCATCTCTTCGTCGGTGAGCGGTCGGAGGATCGAGCTGGGCAGCACCCTCTCAACGAACATGTTCTTTACGAGGACCATCGATTCTCCGGCTTCTGACCGAAGCCCCTGGAAGAATTGGCGAGCCGACTCGGGCCACTCCTCCCATGTGACTGGCTTGACGATGGCTTCCATGTAGGCAATCGCCTTGACCCGAGTCCGGTGGCGGTTGGCCCAGTCGAAGCCGAGACCCGAACCCCAGTCGTGGATGACGAGCGTCACTGCGTCACCGAGATCTAGCTGGTCGAGGAGTTCGTCAAGAAAACGCCGGTGCTCAACAAACGTATACGAATCTGGACCCGGATCGTCGAGTTTGTCGGAATCGCCCATTCCGATGAGGTCGGGGGCGATGAGGCGTCCGTGTCCCTCGAGTTCGGCCATGACGGATCGCCATAGGAACGACGAGGTTGGATTGCCGTGCAGAAACACGATTGGATCACCTTCGCCGATGTCGATATAGGCCATCTGTTTGCCGTGAATTTGCTTGAAGGCTTTCTCGTACATCATCCTCCAGGGTCCAGAATCTCACCCTAGCTGTCGCGTAGTTCCTTCTCGTAGGGACTGGGGAAGCGGAACCGGAGCCCGACCGGACCAATCCAATCGGCCAGGTCATCAGCCTCACGGTCGATGGCTTTTCGGGCAGCGGTCGGTACATCTTTGAGCAAACCCACCGCGATCGTCCCATCTGGCCGCTGAGCCCACCCACCGACTATCTCCCCGTTGGCCCACACGGTCGGGCCAGCGTTGCCGTTTCGGTCGAAGAGTCGACCGGCCAGGTCACCGAGGAACCAGTCTCGCTGCTTCCATCCCATGACGCTCGGGTCGAGGCCGGGTAGCAGGGCCACCCAATCGCCCGGATCGGGTGTCGCGTTCAGGTCGTCGCCAAGGACGAACCCGGTGCCATCATCGAGTTCCACCTCGACGGCCCCGGTTGCCGACAGCGCCCGCCGGGTCTTGGCAACCGTCCAACCCGTCCACCACTTGAGGTCTTGAAACGTCCCCGGACCGTATGCGCTCAGCCACCTTGCGAGCAGTTCGGCTTCGGGATCGTCGTGGGTGCCGTTCGTGATCCAATCGCCTGGCCATTCACCGAGCGACAACCACTCGTATTGGGAAGATCGCCAGGTTCCCGCCGGCCGTCCTTTGGCAACCCGCCCGTCCATCGCGAGGAGCATGAGCAGCCGACTCGCCATGCTCATCGTCACGGGAGCTCGCGTGCCTTGCTGGACCACGAGCGCCGTATCCAGACCATCGACCTGCGCTTTCAGTTCACGAGTGGTACTTCTCCCGATCCTCGATAGGAATTCGATGGCTCCTGCTGCGATCTGCTCCATCCAGGCGTCGGGATCTGGAAAATCATGATTGGCGACCACCCATTGCCGCAGCTTGCGCCACTCGGAAGTCACCACGTCGCGGGTGGCGGCGGGATACATGACCTGCCCGAGTTCGGGGGGCACGACAAACATGGTCCGGCGCATCGCCCACATCCGGACCAGCTCTCCCGTGTCATACAGAGCCGATTCGATGTCCTCGATTTTGACGCCATCCATACGCGCCCACACCGACAAGTAGACGCTGGCAGGATCACTCGAATGGAGACCGACCAGGGCGTCGGCGACCGACGGAACCGCCTCAAATCCCGCGACAAGGCCGTGGCGATGGGCTAACCGCCTACGTCGTTCGGCGTCAGGGATTTGCAGCACGAGCGCCTCGGGTCAAATACATGAGCGCCACCTTATCGGTAGCAGAACCGCCGTCGCAGCCCGAATGATGCGATTCGCGATGCAGGTGCGGATGGAAGGTCGCAGTCGCTTAGTACCCGACCGTATCGTCAAAGGCGATGACTTTGTCGGGTCGGACCCGGACGAGCCATTCGCCCGGAACTCCGTTCCGGCGACCAAACTCGCCAGCGCGATCGTCACCCATGTACCGACGTCCGATAGCGGTGGCCCAGCGGATCACCTCATCTGAGTCGGTGCTTAACTCAGCAGTTCCTTCGATGATCGCGAACGCATACGGCGGCGCTTGATCGTCAACGGAGATGGACACCCGTTTGTCTCGTGCCAGGTTCTTGCCCTTCACGCTCGTATCGGCAGTGTTGAAGATGACGTCGTCGCCATCGAGCACGAACCAGATAGGTGCCACATGGGGCCGCCCATCAGATCGCACCGTTGCCAGCTTTCCGGTGAGCGTGCCCGACATAAGAAACTGGCGTACTCGTTCGGGCGACATACGGATCGACATGCTTGCGACGTTACCAACTTTGAGCAGTCTCGACCGGCTCGATCAGCGGACGGCTCCTAGAATGGCCGCCCACGTGACCGACCTCACTGCAATCTTCATCGATATCCTGCTGCCCGTCTTCGGATTAGCAACGATCGGCCTCATCGTTGGTCGGCGGATGGGCTTAGATCCCGCTCCACTCGCCAAGGTGGCCTACTACATTCTGGCCCCCGCGTTCTTTTTTGATCTGCTCCGCGATGCCGACATCGAGACCGGCGTGGTGGCCCAGATGGCGATAGTGATCACCGTAACCACCGCGGTTGTGGCCTTACTCGGCCTGGCGGCCGGCCGCTTGTTCAAGTGGGGCTACTCGCTGACGGCGGCCGTCGTTTTGGTTGCTGTTTACGGGAACGTCGGCAATTTCGGCATACCGATCGTCTCCTTTGCGTTCGGCGAAGAGGCCTTGCCACTCGCCGGAGTGTCATTCCTCATCATCAACTTCGCCGCCTTCATGATCGGGGTGACGGCAGCCACCTGGCGGACCGCCTCGCCGTCCAAAGCGATCATCAAGGCACTCACCACCCCCACCGTGGCGGTCCTTCCCTTAGCAATCGTCTTTAACGCCGGCGATCTAACGCTCCCTGTCTTCGCCGACCGGGCAATTGGCCTGCTGGCCGACGCCATGATCGGCGTCATGCTCGTAACGCTCGGGGTTCAGTTGTCGAGCATGCAGCGACCACGCTTCGCAAAAGAAGTATGGGTGGCATCGGGCCTTCGCCTGCTGATCGCCCCGGCGGCTGCCGCCCTGGCTGCCGCCTTCATCGGGCTGGGCGGCACTGCGGGTGGCGTCACCATCCTGCAATCGGCCATGCCCGCCGCCGTTTTTGCGGCGCTAATTGCGATCGAACACGACCTCGAACCAGACTTCGTGACCACCACCGTGCTCGTATCAACGGTCGCCAGCGCCCTCACCCTCGCTGCCACCATCGCATTGATCTGAACCCCTAGCTACGTCGTATGAACATTCGGGGGCGGAGGCGGCGGGGGAGGCGCCGGCCAAACAGACTTTGGGCGTGTTGGCGGACTGCCCACATGTAGCCAAGGGCGGCGAACGGGACCATCATCAGTCCGACGACGACCCCAGCGGTGAGATCAAACAGATCGAAGCGTTTGAGGACCTGCCACACGATAAGCCAGTACGCCACCGCAATAAGAGCCGAATTCAACCCTTTGACGAGGACCATCCGACGGGTAGCTTCGCGGCTCGCAGCGAACCAACGGTTCGTTGATCGACCGATTGCCCAGCCGAGGAACGCAAACCCAAGCGACAACAACCACGGTAACCAGTCCAAAGACACTCACTTCCAGCCGATGCCCCTGTCGAAGCCGGCGTCCCCGGCTGCGTCAGCACCGGGTCTTGACTCTACTTGCCGATGTCTGCCAGCAAAGACCGGAGGCGGGTTATTTGCCGGGCAACTTCACGAAACGAACCGCCACCCGGAGTTACCCGGTGTTGAACCGACGCAACGGGATCAATCCGAGCGACGTCTTCGGCCTCGAACTGATCATGGGCAGTCGAAAGGTCGGCATCGGTAGCTTCGGCCAGGGTCCGCCCGTCGTCCGCCAGGTTCTTGAGTAGCTGACCGATCGCCTCGTGTGCTGTCCGGAAGGGCACTCCCCGCCCGACCAGCACTTCGGCCAGGTCGAGGGCGGTGACTGCCGGGTTGGGGGGTGGCGGGTTGAAAACGGCCGTGGCCAGCATGGCTGCCAGCGTCTGGAGCGACCCGGCCAGCACGTCGTCGGCGTGGAACGCGATCCGCTTATCTTCTTGCAGGTCACGGTTGTACGTGAGTGGCAGCCCTTTTTGCAGGGCCATGATCGCCGACAAATCGCCGATCACGCCTGCGGATCGTCCCCGCACGAGTTCGGCAACGTCTGGGTTCTTTTTCTGAGGCATCGCTGACGATCCGGTCGTAAATGTGTCCGGGAACGACACCCATCCGAATTCGCTAGTCGCCCACAGCACGACTTCTTCGGCGAGGCGCGACAGGTGGACCATCGCCTGGGCGCACACAAAGACGTACTCGGCGACAAAGTCGCGCGATCCAACCGCGTCCATCGAGTTGGCGAAATGCCAACTCCAACCGAGAAGCCGGGCCGAGGCCGCAGGGTCAAGAGGAAGGCTCGATCCTCCCGAGGCACTCGCTCCAAGCGGAGACACTTCGGTCCGATAGACGGCGGCTTGCATACGTTCGGCATCCCGCCGGAGCATTTCGGCATACGCCAGCAGGTGATGGGCCAACGGCACCGCCTGGGCTTGCTGGAGGTGGGTGTATGACGGGACCACGAGGTCGCCCACCCGTTCGGCCTGGTCAACCAAGACCCTGGCCATGGCGGCAAGGTGCTGCAATTGTTGACGACCCGCCCTGGCCAAATAGAGGCGAAGGTCGAGAGCCACCTGATCATTGCGGGATCGACCCGTGTGCACCTTGCGGCCCACATCGCCGATCTTTTCGATCAGGCGCCGTTCGGTTGCCGAATGCACATCTTCGTCGGAATTCAGGAAAACAAACTCGCCCGCCTCCGCCTCGGCCACGATCTCCAAAATGCCACCCTGCAACTGAGCGGCCTCTTCGGAACTGATGATCCCCTGCTCGCCGAGCATCCCGACGTGGGCCCACGAACCATGCAGGTCGTCGAAGATCAGCCGGCGGTCTGCCGTGTCGACCGTATAGGCCCACAGCAGCGCATCGGGACCTTCGGCGAAACCTCCGCCCCACAGCGTCGACATCTACTCCCCTTGACCGAGGCGAGCTTCGGCAGAGCGCCGCAACCGCAAAGCGTTGAGACGAATGAACCCGGCCGCGTCGGCCTGGTCGTAGACGTCGTCTTCTTCAAAGGTAACCGTGGCCTGGTCGTAGAGCCGGTAGTCGGACCGGCGACCCTCGACGTAAACGCCGCCCTTATAGAGCCTCAGCCGCGCCTCCCCCGACACCCGCTCCTGGGTGGTATCGACGAACGATTGGAGCGCTTCGCGTTCGGGCGAGAACCAAAAGCCGTTGTAAACCATGGCGGCATACCGAGGGATCAGACTGTCCCGCAAGTGCATGACCTCCCGGTCCAGGGTCAGCGATTCAACCGCGCGGTGTGCGTAGTGCAGCACCGTCCCGCCAGGCGTTTCGTACACGCCGCGCGACTTCATCCCGACAAAGCGATTCTCGACGATGTCGACTCGACCCACGCCATGCGCTCCAGCAATTTGATTGAGCCGGGCCAGGAGCGCCGCTGGCCCGAGGGCCTGCCCGTTGACAGCCACCGGATCGCCGCGGTCGTAGGTGACTGTCACGATCTCCGGCTCGTCAGGAGCGTCCTCGGGATCGACCGTCATTTTGAACATGTCTTTCGGAGGGCCCACCCACGGGTCCTCGAGAACGCCACCCTCGTAAGAAATGTGCAGCAGGTTGGCATCCATTGAATAAGGCTTTTCCTTGGTGACCGGTATTGGGATTCCCCTCGCTTCTGCATAGGCGATGCAATCAGCCCTCCCCCGCAGTTTCCATTCCCGCCAGGGTGCAATGACTTTGATGTCTGGCTTGAGCGCATAGGCGGAGACTTCGAACCGGACCTGATCGTTGCCCTTGCCGGTTGCCCCGTGGGCGATCCCATCGGCACCGGTGGCTTCGGCTGCCCGCACTAACCCTTTCGCGATCACCGGACGGGCCAAAGAAGTGCCCAACAGATAGTGCCCTTCGTAAATGGCGTTGGCCCGCAGTGCCGGAAAGACGTAGTCAGAGACAAACTCTTCGATCAGGTCCTCGGCGATTGCTTCGACCGCACCGGTCGCCATCGCTTTGACCTTGGCTTCTTCAACTTCTTCGCCCTGGCCAACGTCGGCGGTGTACGCAACCACTTCGACGTCATATTCCTCTTTGAGCCAGGTGAGAATCACCGACGTATCGAGGCCTCCCGAATACGCAAGAACGATCTTTTTCATTACCCAGCTCCGATTTGTTCGAGGCGGTTCGCCAATCCAAAACCGCCGACTTGTTCATCAGCAACGATCATGAGTGTGTCGTCTCCCGCAATGGTGCCAAGCACCCCACCGAGAGGGGAAGCATCGATGGCTCCGGCCACCACTCCGGCCGCACCGGGTGATGTCTTAATGACAACCAAGTTGGCCGAAAAGGCAATCGACTCGACAAACTCGATCAGGGCCCTGGCGAGAGTCAGATATTCGCCGTCGCTAGTCGTCCCGTCGTCAGGCAAGACATATCGCATGCGGCCGTTCCGACGTGACTTCACAGCGCCGAGGGCATGGAGGTCCCGCGACACCGTCGCCTGGGTCACTTCGTGTGATTCGCCAAGAAGCAGGTCGACCATCTCACCCTGGCTGGAAACGTCGTTCTCGAGCAACAGCTTGCGGATCAACCTACGGCGAGAGGCGGTGTTCATGGGCGCATAACGATACGGGTCGGCGAATATTCATGCAACATGTCAGCGAGGCTCGACCATCGTTCCGATGCCCTCTGGCGTAAACACTTCCAGGAGGAGCGCGTGCTGGACCCGTCCGTCAAGAATGTGAGCCTGAGGTACGCCCGCTTTCATTGCCGAGATACAAGACCGCAACTTCGGCACCATGCCAGCGGATGCCGAGCCAGATTCGATCATCGCCTCCAACTCGGTGATACCTACCCTCGATAGCAAGGTGTCTTCGTCGCCGAGGTCCGAATACAACCCCTCGACGTCAGTGAGATAGACCAGCTTGGTTGCCCCCAGGGCCTCGGCCAACGCCCCGGCCGCAGTATCGGCGTTCAGGTTGTAGGCGTGGCCGTCTGCGCCCCGCGCCAGGGGTGCCACTACCGGAACGATCCCTTGGTTGAGCATGCCGCGGACCAAAGTCGGGTCAACCGACTCGATCTCTCCTACGAACCCGAGCCGATCGTCCTTCTGGACCGCCTTGAAAAGCCCGCCATCGATACCTGTGACCCCGGCCGCCACCGCCCCATGACCGGCCAGCAATCGGACGATATCGGGGTTGACTTCACCAGCGAGTACCGATTGCACAACTCGGATCGTCTCGGCGTCGGTTACACGCAGCCCGTCCACCCACTTAGGTTCAACGCCCGATTGGCCCATCGCCCTCGTGATTTGCGGCCCTCCCCCATGCACAATCACTGGCTTGATGCCGACGAGGCTCAGCAGTGTGACATCCCCGGCGAACGTTTCTCGGAGTTCGTCGCTGGTCATGGCCGACCCGCCGTACTTGATGACCATGATCTTGCCTGAGAAAGCTTTGATGTATGGTGCCGCCTCGGTCAGAATCTTGGCTTTGCCCATGGTCGAGGCGATCCGGCTTTTGCGAGCATTCGGTGATGAGTGGCCGGTGGTCATGACGGTGCCCCGTTGAACTCGACGTATCCCGGGGTGAGGTCTGTGGTGATGATCGTGGCTGATCCTGGACCCCACCCGACTCTTACGTCGACGGTGAAGTCGTTTCTCAACAGCGGCCGGATAGCAGCGGGATCATATTCCACCTGGCAGCCCTCGCTCGCCACCGCTACCCCTTCATAGGCAACCCCAAACGCCTCGGTGTCGATTGTGACTCCTGAAACGGCCGCCGCTTGCAGAAGCCGTCCCCAGTTCGGATCTCCACCGTAAAAGGACGCCCGAACCAGGTCCGAGTCGGTCATCGCTTGGCCGAGTCGGCGAGCCGTTCCGTCGGTGGCCGCCCCGACCACCGAGACGCGTACGACCCGGCTGGTTTCCTCCCCGTCGCTGGCGATCATTACGGCCAACTCCATGCACACCTCGGCAATCAGACGATTCACTGCGTCGAGATCGGCATTCACTTCGCTGGTGGCGAACGCGATGACAGTGTCATTGGTCGACTGGCATCCGTCGATGTTGAGCGAGTTGAACGACGGCCCGACTGCGTCGCGCAAGCCACGATCAAGGTCTTCTGAGCCCAGGTCGGCATTGGTGGTGATTACCGCCAGCATCGTTGCCATATCTGGCCTGATCATGGCTGCCCCTTTGGCCATGCCACGGACCCTGAGAGGACCAAACGTGCGCTCGGCAACCTTGGCGAAGGTGTCAGTGGTTCGGATCGCTTCGGCAGCGCCGGTCCAGCCATCCTCGCTCACGTCGATGCTGGCCAGCGCCGCTTCGATCTTCTCGATAGGGAGTTGGGGGCCGATCGGTCCCGTGGAACAAACAAACACAGCCCCGGGATCGCATCCCAGCTTGGTGGCGGCAGCCAGTTGCATACGCCGAGCGTTGTCCATGCCGACGGCGCCTGTCCCGGCATTGGCACATCCCGAGTTCATGACCACCGCCCTGGCCTCTCCCCGACCGGCGATCGGTCGACTGATGAGAACCGGAGCGGCGGCCGCCTGAGAAGCCGTGAAAACCGCAGCACAGGAAACCAGCCGACCCAGATCAATCAGGGCCAGGTCAGGCGCCCCTGACGATTTGATGCCGGAGACCATGCCGGCAGATCGGATCACGGCATCCACCCTGAGACGGGCAACCCGGCGGCCTCATCCCAGCCGAACATCAGGTTGGCGGCCTGGATGGCTTGACCGGCAGCGCCTTTGAGCAAGTTGTCGATTGCCGAGAGGATCACCGCGTTTCCGGTTGGCTCATCAAGATAAACCGACACGATCGCCCGATTTGAGCCGACCGCCCAGCGAGTCTGCGGGGGGCTATCCACTACCTCATAAAACGGCTTGCCCTCCCCGAAGTCGGCCAGCACGCCGCGCAAGTCATTCTCGGTCACCCCACCGGCGGTGGGGGCGGTGATCGTGGCGTGAATACCCCGCTGCATCGGCACCAGATGCGGGGTGAATGTCACCCGAATCGACGACTGTCCGGTGTATGCCTCGAGGGCCATCTCGATCTCGGGACGGTGTCGGTGCTTAGCAACCCCGTAGGCGCGAACCCCATCGGCCACCGCACCAAACAGGAGGTCTTCGCTCAGCGATCGTCCGGCCCCAGACGCCCCCGAGACGGCATTGATGACAATCCCGTCGGGCGAAACGGCGCCAGCGGCGAGAAGCGGAGCAACCCCGAGCAGGGTGGCGGTCGGATAGCAGCCTGGGGAAGCCACTCGCGTTGAGTCCCCAATCGGAAACAGTTCCGGGAGGCCATATGTCCAGTCGGATAATTCGTTCGGCAGAGGATGAGGGGCCCCGTAAGCGGCTTCGTACCGATCGGTCGTATCCATTCGGAAGTCGGAACCAAGGTCAACGACTTTGACGCCCGCCCCGGCCAGGTCACTTGCAAGCACGGCAGAAGCGCCGTGCGGTAGCGCCAAAAAAACGAGGTCGATGCCGGTCAGGTCGGCTGTGTTCGGCTCGAGCACCCGCTGTCCGTCCGCCAGATGGGGATGCACCTCTGCCAGAGGTTTACCGGCTTGGGTATGGGCACCGAGGTAGGCAACCGTCATCTCCGGATGGGCATCGACCAGACGAATCAGCTCTCCTCCGCCGTATCCGGAGGCGCCGAGAATTGCTACTGATTTCACGTTGACCCCCTCCGCATAACTAGACCCGCATAATTATACATGTATGCGCATAGAGTCGCAAAACCGTCAGCCTTCGAGCGGCGACAGACTCAGCGCAGGGATGGGAGGCATCGCCTCGTCGTATAACCAGGCGTCCAGGAATCCTCCTAAATCGCGCCCGGTCACGTCAGCGACAGTTGCCAAAAAGTCGCTCGTTTCGGCGTTCCCGTAGGCGAATCGTTCCTGATAGGTCCTGGCAATTTCAAAGAAGTCTTCATCACCAACTTCCAACCGGAGAGCATGGAGGGTCAACCCACCCCGGAGATAGACGGATGCGTTGAAGATGTCGTCGGCGGCGGGGGTACCGGCCGGCGGAAACTGGCGGTAGGCCTGGCTAGCCGCCACCGATTCAGACCCGGTACCACCCAGAAACTGACGCCCGCTGATGAGGTCATAGGACTGGGCGATACGAACGTCACGGAATTCAGGGCCCTGAGTCTCCTCGATCCACAGCCACTGACTGTACGTGGCGAACCCTTCGTTGAGCCAGATATCGTCCCATCGTTTCAATGACACCGAGTCGCCGAACCATTGGTGAGCGAGTTCATGAATGACGACCTCCTCACCGAGGCCGAGGATTTGTGTGCCAAACGTCGAAAGCGTTTGAGTCTCGAGGGCGACGGCCACTTCTGCGGTGTCGAGAACGAGTGCGCCGTACACGTCAAACGGATACGGCCCGAACCGTTCGGACAAGAACACAATCATGTCGGCCTGTTTGTCGAAGATGCCGAGGGTTGAATCGCGAATGTCGTCGTCGAAGTAGTTCCTGATCGCCACCCCATTCGGGCCGTCCGCTTCGACGAGCTTGAAGTCCCCGACCCCGAAGGCAAGCAGGTACGGAGCAATCGGATCAGAAATCTCAAAGGAGTAGGTGATGAACCCGTCGTCACTTTGCTCGGTTCCAGTGAGCGTTCCGGATGCCGCGGCGACGAGTGGGCCGGGCACCGAAATCGCCATCGTGTAGGTGGCCTTGTCGAGCGGGTGATCATTCACCGGGAGCCACGAGGACGTCCCGTCGGGCTCGCTGATCGCGAAAAAGCCATCTTGTGATCGTTGCATACCCATTTCAAAGGTTGCCGCAGGAGAGTCATACGGTTCGGTGAGGCCGCCGTACTCGATCGACATGGTGAAAAGGCTCCCGGCCTCGACGGTAGCGTCAGGATCGATTCTCAGTTCGCCGTCTTCGTGCGCCCAGTGCGCAACGACTCCGTCAACGAGGACCTCCGACGCAAAGAGCACGTCGAGGTCGAGCGACCATGAGTCAAGGTCGTCCAGTGCTATCGCCTCAATCTCGGTATGCCCCTGAAGCCGGCCCGACGAGGTATCGAGCCTGATCTGCACATCGACGTGTTGAACGTCGTATCCAGCGTTGCCGAGGTCGGGATACAACGGATCACCAATTCCCGCATCGGCTTCTATCCCCACGATCGGCACCGTCGCGATCGTTGATTCTCCTACCGAGGGCGAGCTGATGGTCGCATCTGAGATTGGGGCGGTTGAAGAACTCGGGGTGCAGGCACTCAGAAATATCACCGCCATGGCGACCTTACGCATCGACTCCCCCATTAATCGTCACCCACTCGTCGACCAGCACCATGGCTTCGGCGGGATCGTATGGGCCGTGATCTATCCGATGTTCAAGGAGCATTTTCATGATCTGGCCGACAGTCTTGCCCGGTCCGATTCCGAGGTGTTCCATCACGTCATTTCCGTCGATCGGAGCACGAAGCTTGTCGAGTTCCTCCTGCTCCGCCAGGACGGCGATCCGTTCCTCAAGGTCGTCTATTCGGCGCGAGATCGTCGCCGCCCGCTTGGCGTTGGCCGTGGTCACGTCGGACCGCACGAGCTGATTGAGATCGTCGAGCAGGTCACCGGCATCGCGGGCGTAGCGGCGAACGGCCGAGTCGGTCCAACCCATCTTGAACGTGTGCGGACGCAGGTGGAGAAACACCAACTGGCCGACTTCGTCGATGAACTGCTTTGGATAGCGAAGCTCCCGAAGCCGGCGTCTGGCCATCCGAGCGCCGACCACTTCGTGATGGTGGAAGGTGACCCCACCGGGGGCAAACTCTTTGGTATCCGGCTTGCCGATGTCGTGAAGAAGCGCAGCCATCCTGATGCGGAGCTCCGGTTCCGTCTTCTTGACGACCGCCAGCGTGTGCTCCCAAACGTCCTTGTGCCGGTGGAGCGGATCTTTCTCCTGACTAAGCGTGACCAATTCAGGCAGAAAAACCTCGGCCAGCCCAGACCGGACAATTCCCCGCAACCCGCGGGTCGGGAACTCGCCGGTCAGGAGTTTGGAGAGTTCGTCGCGGATGCGTTCCGCAGACACTATGGAAATTCGACCCGCCATCTCTGCCGCCGCCCGTTCGGCTTCGGCGTCGCACTCAAAGCCGAGCGTTGCCATGAATCGATAGAGCCGCAGCATGCGAAGTGGGTCATCGGAAAAAGCCACCTCAGGGGCGAGCGGCGTCCGCAATTCTCGACGGGCGAGGTCCTTCAGACCGTCGAAGGGGTCGATCATCTGGGCGGTGGCGATTTCGAGAGCCATTGCATTGATCGTGAAGTCGCGCCGGGACAGGTCCGTTTCCAGATCATCGCCGAACACCACCCGTGGTTTGCGGCTTTCGTCGTCGTAAACCTCCGACCGGAACGTCGTGATTTCGAAGCGCTGTTCTTCCACCTGTAGACCGATGGTGCCGAACTGTTCTCCCATGGTGAACATCGATCCGAGCGGGTCGACAATCCGCTTTATATCGTCAGGCCGGGCATTGGTAGCAAAGTCGAGATCTTCCGATTCGCGACCGAGCAGCGCGTCTCGCAATGATCCACCAACCAGATACAGGTCGAATCCAGCGGTGGCGAACTCGGCCCCGAGACGCGAAGACGCTGAGTTATCGGCAACAAGCCAGGAGAGTCGGTCGGGGATCATCTAGCCCTAGAGGATAGATCCTCCGCTTTGTCAGCCCGACCGGAGTCGTTAACGAAACGAGGGCCGCACGCACATGGCGGCGACCCCCGTCCCTTACTCCGCCCGCAAAGATCGGTTCCGTGTTGGTGGCCAACCGGAACTCATGCGGGAGCCTGGCGCTGAAACTACACCGAGATGAGGCCTTCTTGCTCGGCCTTCACCCGGAAGTCGTGTGGATTGGAAGCAGATGTCATCGCCGTCTGGAACGAAATCTGGCCAGCCTTGAACAAGCCGAGAATTGACTGGTCGAAGGTCTGCATCCCGTAGAACTCCGACTCGGCAATGACCTCGATCAGGCTGTTGGTCTGGGAAGAGTCGACGATCCGGTCATAGACCCGACCGTTGTTGGTCATGATTTCGACCGCTGGAACTCGGCCCCCGTCGACCTTCTCGAGCAGGCGCTGGCTGACGACACCCTTGAGAGTGGCGGCGAGCATGATGCGAACCTGTTGCTGCTGGTACGGAGGGAAGAAGTCGATGATGCGACTCACCGACTCCGTGGCGTCCACCGTGTGAAGGGTTGACAGCACGAGGTGACCGGTCTCTGCGGCCTGGAGGGCGGCCTTGACCGTCTCGGCATCGCGCATTTCGCCGATCAGAATAATGTCGGGGTCTTGACGAAGTGCCCGGCGGAGCGCCTCGGTGAAGTCCTTGGTATCCATGCCGATTTCGCGCTGTGCGACAATCGAAAGCTTGTCACGATGCAGTACCTCAATCGGGTCTTCGATCGTGATGATATTGACCCGACGGGTGCGATTCATATAGTCAATGATCGAAGCCAGCGTGGTCGTCTTCCCGGAACCGGTGGGCCCGGTAACCAACAACAACCCGCGATTTTCCTGCGACAGCTTCTCCAGAACTGTCGGGAGTCCCAGCTCTTCGAAGTTCTGCGTCGACGGCAATACGCGGCGCAACACGAGGCTCACCGAACCTCGTTGCCGGTAAACGTTGACACGGAAACGACCCAGTTCGGCTTTTCCGTAGGCGAAGTCAGCCTCGTTGAGTTCCCGGAACTCCGAAGCAGCTCGCTGGGTAAAGATCGAGTGGGCGTACTCTTCGGTGTCATTGGGGAGAAGCATCGCCAGGCTGGTCGGATGCAACTCACCATCAATCCGCATTACGGGCGGCGATCCAACCTTTAGGTGCAGGTCGGAAGCACCAACTTCAATCATCTTTTTGAGCAGCTCATCGAGCGAGGCAGACATGCACCCTCCAAATTATTAATGTAAAAGATTCATCGGCTGCTCTCGCCCGCGACTTAACCGATCTCCCAAAAAGGTGCCAGGGCTTCTACAGCCAGATCCACTGCTCGCCACGCCGCCCCTGGCGAGACCGTGCCCCGGCTTGGGTCCTCAGTGGCGCCAGCACCAGCCCCATCGACCGTGGCGGCAACTGAGTCTTCGATCGCCGTCAGGTTGTATCCGCCTTCCAGGAAATACATTACGCGTCGGGGCGGCACCAACTTGGCGATCCGCGTCGCCATGTCTCCGTAGTCGGCGGCGAGCAGGGTCCCGTCGGCGAGCGGGTCGTCTCGGTGGGCGTCGTACCCCGCCGACACGAGGACCCAATCCGGGTCGAACTGCTTCACAATCGGCTCGATTAGCCGGCCGAAGGCTCCTCGATAGGCGTCGCCGCCGGTACCGGCAGGGAAGGCGAGATTCACCGTGTGCCCGGCGCCCTTCCCAATCCCGACCTCGTCAACCCATCCGGTCCCCGGATAGAAGGGGAACTCGTGGAGCGAAAGGTAGAGCACGTTCGGGTCGTCATAGAACAGATCCTGAGTGCCGTTTCCGTGGTGCACGTCGAAGTCGATGATCGCCACCTTTTCGCCGCCGTCGGCGAGGTGACGGGCGGCCACCGCAATGTTGTTAAAAAGACAAAACCCCATCGCCCGATCGGCTACAGCATGATGACCAGGCGGACGCACCGCCAGAAACGCCAGGTCGGCAGATTCCCGGCGAAGGGCCTCCACCGCCTGAATACCCGCCCCTGCCGCCCGGGTGGCCGCTTCCCAGCTGGCAGCTCCGGCGTACGTGTCGGCGTCAAGGTATCCCCCGCCGGATCGGCAGTAGGCCTCAATCGAATCCACGTAGCTGGCCGGATGAACTCGGCCCAGAATCGCCCGATCAACCGGCTCCGCATCTAACGGGACCAGTTCTGCTTGCGAGCGATTGAGCCCGGCCAGGACAGCCTTCAACCGATCGGGCCGCTCCGGGTGTTGGCGGCTTGACGCTTCATGTCGCGAAAACGCCTCGTGATGCAACAACAACAAATGCATATCCCCCACTCTGCCATAGTCGTGTCGCCACAACCAACGGCAGGGCCATAGAGTGTCGCCAACGACGAGAAGGCATCCAGTGACGATCACGATGCGCGGCGACTGGCCCGGACAACTGACTTTGCGCCGCGGTTGGGCGAAAGCAATGGCCCGACCCTGGAATGATGACTTTCCAGGTGTCCAGCTACGCCTGGTGCGCGGCAACGCAGATTTTGTAACCGCCTGCTCGCTCGAGCTCGCCGCCGCGTACGGTGAAGTCGTTTCGCCGCCCATGCCTTCGACGAGCCAAAAGCTCTGGACCGAGGCAGGGTTCAAGCCCTGGCTCTACCTCGATCTCTTCTCGCGAGACCTCCACAACCGTATCGCCGAGCCGACATCTGCCGTCGTAACCGGCGAATCTGCCGATTGGAACTCGGCGATCGCGATCGATCGGCTCTCGTTCGAACCCACCTGGCGTCTCGGAGCGGCCGGCTTGTCGGAGTCTCGCGAGGCCACTCCTCGCAGCTCCTTCCTCGTGATCCGTCACGAGGGCACTGTGGCCGGGTTCGCGATCGTCGGAGTGGCGGCATCGGTGTCGTATCTGCAACGGGTAGCCATCGACCCGGCCCACCGGGGCAAAGCATTCGGTCGTTCGCTCGTGCGGGCATCCCTGCGATGGGGACAGAAGCACGGGGCATCCTCGATGCTCCTCAATACCCAACCCGACAATCAGCCAGCTGCACGGTTGTATATGTCCGAAGGATTTATCCGCCTGTCCAACGGCCTCGACGTGTTGAAGTTCGAGTCGGCCTGATGGCACCGCGTCTTCCGGATCGATATCGACTTGAAGTCCGGCTCGGGTCGGACGGCGATATCGAAGAGTGGCTGGCAACCGACCTGCCACTCGATCGGCCCGTTCTGCTGCGGTTTTTGCCATCTGGAACGAGTCCGGACCGCGGTGAATCGTTCCTCGAAAGCGTGCGGGCGGCGGCGGGCATATCCCATACCCACCTCGCCACGGTCTACGCCGCTGGAACGATCGAAGACACAACCTATTCGATCAGTGAATGGGCCGGTGGCGTGTCGCTGGCAGATCGAGCGCTCGCCGGCGAACCGATCCCGGCTGAAGAACTCCTTCCAAACGCCACCGGATTGTCGAGCGCCCTGGCGGCACTCCACGCCGCCGGGATCGTCCACGGTGCGATCGACGCCGAGTCGATCCTGTTTTCAGCCGCCCATCCAGCCAAAATCGCCGGGTTCGGGCGACCACCGAACTGGCGCACGACCACCGAAGACGTCCAGGCTCTTTCGGCCCTATTCGAAACGACGCTCACCGGCCGACCGATCGGAGCTGCCTTGCCCTCACAGGTCATTGACGCCATCTCCCCTCAGGTCGATCGGGCGCTGGAGATGGGACGATCGGGAGAGGTTGATGCGCTGCAGTTGGCAGGCGCCCTACGCGCCGCCCCCTTGCTGGCGCCCATCCGTCGCCGCTGGACGGGATGGACCTGGCGATGGGTAGGACCGGCCGCCACGTTATTCGTCGTAGCCGGTCTACTGGTGATGCTTGGAGCGAACCTCACCAACCAGAACCGCACCAACGTGACCATTGGTGCGTCCGGCGGCCCCGGCACAACCGGGTCGCCATCCAGTGCGACAACAGCCCGCGGGAGCGGCACCACTGCCGATACGGCGCCGGCTGGCTCCCTGGTGTCAGCTGAGGTCGTCACGGCAGCCGCATACGACCCCTTCGGTACCGACGGGGAGCATGACGAGTTGGCCAGCCAGGCGATCGACGGCGACTTTGGGACCTCGTGGAAGACCGAAAGCTACAACTCGCCCCTCCCCCGACTCAAAGCTGGTGTGGGGCTTCATGTTTCGGTGCGGGGCCCGGTGTCCGCGGTGGAGATCGTTGGAGCACGCGATGGAACCGTGTTCGAGTTGTACTGGGCCTCTCAGCCCGCAAGCACATTCAGTGACTGGACGCTGGTCGCCGAAGGAACGATCCGTGGTGGAAGTACCGACATATCTGTGCCTCCGACCGACGGTGGGACCTGGCTGGTCTGGTTTACAGACCTCCCAGCCACAACAGAGGGGACGTACACGGGGGCGATCTCGGAAGTACGCTTCCGATCATGACGGCTTCTCGAGCGGACGAAGACAGCCAGCTCATCGAACGGTATCTGGCGGGCAGCCTGGCTGCGTTCAACGAATTGATGGCCGCCCACGAAGATCGGGTGTTTGGTATCTGTTTGCGGATAATGCGTGACCGTGAGTCTGCCCTTGATGCCGTCCAGGAGACCTTCCTCACCGTCTATCGCAAGGCCGACAAGTTCACGGGAGAGTCGGCTTTCTCGACGTGGTTGTACCGGGTGGCCACGAACACCTGCTACGACCAGCTGCGCAAGCTCAAACGGCGCGCCGCAGATCCGCTCCCGGAGGCGACGGACCCGGCCGACCCACACTCGGACTCCGCCTTTTTGGCAGTCGAGCTACGACCAGACCTCTTGAGCGCCCTCGCCACCCTGACCCCCGATTTCCACAAAGCAATCATCCTGGCCGACATGGAGGGGCTGCCACTCCAGCAAGTCGCCGAGATGCTTGGCGTACCGGTTGGTACCATCAAGTCCCGGGTATTTAGGGCTCGAAGACAACTAGCGGAAGCTCTGCGGAACCAAACACCCAACTCGGAACGTCGTAACGGGGATAACCATGCATAACCATGACCTCGACATCGTCGCCGCTTATGCGGACGGTACGGCCTCCAGTGCCGAAGCTGCCCGCGCCTCCGAGTGGATCTCTTCCTGCCCCGAATGCGCCGAAGAGTACGAATTTCAGCAGGTCGCCATCTCAGTACTCGCCGACGTTCAACCGGCTGTCCTGTCTGACATCGAACGCGCTCGCCTTCATCGGGGCGTTCGCGAGTCGATCGCGGCGGACGAGCTAACCACCCTTCCGGCCCCGGTCCGCTCGGCGGGCACCGGCCGATGGATGAAGGTCCTGGCCGGATCCGCCGCCGCAGTCCTCGCCGTCACGGTCGGGTACGGAGTACTCCTCCCTTCGATCGGGGGCAATGACGATGCAGCAGACCTGGCCGCCGAGTCGGCAGACACCACCACCCTCGCACAGTCGGCTACAGCCGAGGCCGCTCCTTCCGCAGCATTGGCCCTCGACGAGGCCGCCAGCGACGCTGCCGGAGTCGACGACGCGATGATGGGTGCCGTTGCCGTTCAGTCACTCGGCGACCTGACACTCGAAGACCTCACGGCGATGGCTACTCCGATCGAAATGTTCGACTCGACTAATGCAACCGTCGCCTCGCTTGAGGAATCTCGAGCTGCTCCCCTACCGGCCGATCGACTGGCCTACGACCGGGCAATCACGGAACCGCTCACGTGTCAGGAAGAGGGCACCAGCTTGCTCGAGGGTGAAGTCCTTTGGTTGGGTATCGCCACACTTGACGGCGACGTCATCGAGGTGTTCCGCTCCGAGGATGGCCTCATCGCCCTCCAGTCGGGGACCTGCGATCTGCTCTTCCCCACCGAATAAGGGCCAAGCCGCCCGCCTCGCTAGGCTGTGTCCCTCATGGATCAGTTTGCCGATAAGTTCGCCGACTTTCTCGAGTCGCAGGCCCAAAAAGTGCGTTCCCTCACAGTCGACCGTCTCGATCGATACATCATTGTTGTTGCCCTGGGAATCATTGCTGGCGTACTGACGTTTATTGCTTTGACTCTCCTATCGATCTCTCTGTTCAGGATCGTGGCCACCTACGTATCGTCGGAAGGTGCCTACGCCATCTTTGGGGGAATCTTCGTGATCGCTGGGGCGTTTGCATGGACACGACGCAAACCCGAACAGGAATAGAACATGGCTGAAGACCTCATCATTATTGGCTCCGGTCCCGCCGGATATACCGCTGGCTTGTACGCCTCCCGGGCAGACCTCGACCCGCTGCTCTTCGAGGGCAGCCAGCGCGGCGGCCAACTCATGATCACAACTGACGTTGAGAACTACCCGGGGTTCCCTGATGGAATCATGGGCCCCGACCTCATGGAGAACTTCCGCAAACAGACCGAACGGTTTGGCACGCGTCTGATGACCTCAGACATCACACGGGTCGACTTCTCGACCCGCCCGTTCAAAGTCTGGGAGGGACAAGTCGAATATGAGGCGAATGCGATCATCGTTGCCACCGGTGCTTCGGCTATGTGGCTAGGAATTCCAGGCGAGGAACGCCTGACTGGACGAGGCGTAAGCGCCTGCGCAACCTGCGACGGCTTCTTCTTCCGCGAAAAGGAGCTCGTAGTGGTGGGAGGCGGTGACTCGGCAATGGAGGAGGCACTTTTCCTCACCAAGTTCGCAACCAAGGTCACGATTATCCACCGCCGGGACGAATTTCGGGCGAGCCGCATCATGGCCAACCGGGTCCTGGAACACCCGAAAATTGAGGTCCTTTGGAATACTTCGGTCACCGAGGTGCTCGGAGAGGATTCCGTTACCGGCGTCACCCTTAAAGACACGGCCAGCGGAGACACCCGACCATTCGCAACTGACGGAGTGTTTGTCGCGATCGGCCATAAGCCCAACACAGAAATCTTCCGCGACCAGCTCGTCCTCGACGAAGCCGGATACATCGTGATCGATGACAAAACCACAGCAACGTCAGTTGAAGGCGTATTCGCCGCAGGCGACGTTGCCGACCATGTCTACCGGCAGGCGGTTACCGCCGCAGGGACCGGTTGCCAAGCCGCGATCGACGCCGAACGCTGGCTAGCTGAGCAATAGGAGAGCACTAATGAGCGAAAATATGGAAAACCTGACAGATGCCACGTTCGACGGGGCAATCGGTTCCGGTCAACCCGTCCTCGTCGACTTCTGGGCTGAGTGGTGTGGACCCTGCAAGGCCATCGCTCCGGTTTTGGATGAGATTGCTGGCGAGTACGCCGGCAAAATAACCATCGCCAAACTCAACATTGACGATAACCCCCAGAGCACGGCGAAGAGTGACGTCATGAGTATCCCCACGATGATCGTCTTCAAGGACGGCGTAGAACAGAAGCGAATCGTCGGCGCCCGGCGCAAAGATGACATGGTTCGGGAACTCGCCGACTTTATCGGATAGGAACACTCTGCTTGATACCGTTGTTTGAATCGGCGGTCAACGTGGACGCTATCGACGCATCGATAGCGTTTGCCTCGTGCAATTCCCGGCTGCGCTTCGACGGCCTCTCCTTCGTCGTTGGTTGCGCGGTGCACCGCTAGTGCGCCTCTACCGACACGGAGATTCCGGCGAAGCCGTACGCGATATTCAACAACGACTTGTCGGACTCGGGTTCGTCTTTTCCCCAGATCCTCCCGGTGAGTTTCGAGACGCCACCGCGCAAGCGGTCAAGAACTTTCAGGCCGCCCGGGGACTCGACTTGGACGGAATCGTTGGAGCGGACACATGGCGAAGTCTCTATGAGGCGAGTTACAAGCTCGGAGACCGGATTCTGTATCGACGGAGTCCCATGTTGCGAGGCGACGACGTCGAGGAGCTTCAACGGCGCCTGAACGATCTCGGGTTTGACGCCGATAAAGTCGATGGCGTGTTCGGCCCCCATACGCATCAGGCGCTCATCGACTTCCAATCCAATCGGGGCATCGCCGAAGACGGGGTAGCTGGCCCGTTAGTCGTCAGGGAACTCACCGCCATAAGGCGCGGCGCCCCCCAAGCAGGCCGCGAACGAGTGCGGGAACGCGAATGGCTGCGCGGCTTACCGACCACCGTGGTCGGTGCCAGAGTTTTCATCGACCCGGCCGCCCAGGAAAGTCCCGCCGCCGACGACCTTTGGGAAGTTGCCTTGCACCTGGCCACTTTCTTCCAGAATTTAGGAGCCTCTCCCCTGCTCTCTCGCAGTGTCGACGTGTTCCCGCCTGCTCCGATCCGTGCCAGGCGCGCAAACCGCCTGGGGGCTCACCTGAGCCTCTGCCTGGCAAGCGCTGACGACGAGCCGGAATGCGTGTATTTTTTCCAGTCGGATCTGGCCGAGTCGGAGGCCGGCAGCCTTCTAGCCGAGTGTGTTGCCAACCGTCTCGGCTTGCCGACCGGAGGCAGAGCCACGGCCATGCTGCGCGGCACGCGAGCGCCTGCGATCGTCACGTCAGCCGCCCTCGACGACGGCGCAGCGGAGTTCATCGGCCTGGGAGTGGTTGATTTTTTTGCGTGCGCTGCTGAGCAGTTTGGTGCAGAAGGCGCATAGCCGGTGCGGAAGGGCGCGCCTGAGCCGGTTACTCGTAAAACACCCGGTAGATGCGCTCAAGGTCCGCAACCGAGCTGTATGAAATGAGAATCTTGCCGCGGCTCGCCGACCCATGTTTGATCACTACCGGCGTGCCAAGGCGCTCTCCGAGGCGTTCCTCGAGCTCAATGATCGCCACCGGACGAACCGGTTTTTCGGCAGGCTGGCGAACCGTACCGTCACCCGATCGGTTGCGAACCGCGTCCTCGACCTGACGGACCGACCAACCTTCATCCGCCGCCCGTTTACCGATATGCTCGGCATAGGCGTGGTCCTCTAGCCCGACGAGAGCCCGGGCATGACCTGCCGCCAATTCTCCACGCTCCACCATGCCCTGGATCGAGGCAGGCAGCGTTAGGAGTCGCAACGAATTGGACACGGCCGAGCGGCTCTTGGCCACCCGATCCCCGATTTCCTGATGAGTTAACCCAAAATCTTCCAGAAGCTGCTTGTAGGCGGCTGCTTCCTCAAGCGGGCGAAGATCCTCACGTTGCAAGTTTTCGATGAGCGCCGAGGTTAAGGAGACCTCATCTCCGTCGACGGCCCGGATAACTACCGGGACCTCAGCGAGGCCCACCTCGCGAGCGGCGCGCAGACGGCGCTCCCCCGCCACCAACATATACATACCGTCTTGCGGCGGGCGGACAACGAGAGGTTGGAGAATCCCGACCTCGCGAATCGAGGCGGCGAGGGCCGATAGGCGCTCGGGGTCGAAACCGGTCCTCGGCTGCTGGGGGTTCGGAGCTACCGCGCCGATGGCAACGTATGCGAAGTCCGCCGTAGCGGGATCCTCGACGTGTGGGATGAGAGCGTCGAGTCCTCGTCCTAACCCGGTCCGTCGTGTACCCATGGTGCTACCTACCCTTTGCCGTGTCTCGCCAGAAACTCACGGCCCAACTCACGGTAGGCGATAGCCCCACGGCTCATCGGGTCAAATGCTTCGATTGGCTCACCGTACGAGGGTGCTTCCGAGAGGCGCACCGACCTCGGAATCATCGTCCGGTAGGCCCGGTCGCCAAAGTACTCGCGTACCTGGGATGCCACGTCGGCCGAGAGATTGGTCCGGGCGTCGTACATCGTAAGGACGGCGCCGTGGACCTCGAGCTCGGGATTAATGTTCTTCTGGACCAACTCAACGTTGCGCAGCAACTGGCTCAGGCCTTCCAGGGCGTAGTACTCGGATTGGATCGGGATCAGCACTTCCTGAGCTGCCGCCAGGGCGTTGATGGTCAACAGGCCGAGAGACGGCGGACAATCAATGAGCACGTAATCGAACTCGCCGTCAACCCCTTTAAGGGCCATCTTGAGTCGTTGCTCCCGGGAAAAGGCCGAGACGAGGGCGATTTCGGCACCAGCCAGATCAATGGTCGCTGGCAATACATAGAGGTCACGGACGCTGGTCGGTTCCACGACGTCCTCAACGGGCACGTCTTCGAGCAAAACCTCGTATACCGACTGTTCGACACTCGACCGGTCGATTCCCAAACCTGACGTGGCGTTTCCCTGGGGATCAAGGTCGACGAGCAGAATGCGCTGCCCCTGGTAGGCCAGGGCAGCCGCCAGGTTGATCGACGTAGTGGACTTGCCTACGCCTCCCTTTTGGTTGGCGAGCGCGATGATCCGGGTGTCACGAGTAGTCACGATTTGGACATGATAAGCATCCACACAGCCTGGTCAAGGACCTTTACCGCTTCTATGCTGGTCTTGAGGCCGGGTTCGTTGTCAAAACCCTGCAGAAGCTGCGTGTTTGGCTCGGCAGATCGGCTTAAGCCCAGTACTGCCTTACCCCCTGAGTCCAGAAGCCGAAAGCAGGCTTTCTGCGCTTCGGGCGGGGGAAGGGCAGCCCGCATCACGATTGCTTCCTGTCCGCCTGCCACTGCGTCGATGTCGGACTCCACCGCCTCGACATTGGTGATCCCAAGGATCCGGATCGCCCGTCGCATCAGCTGAACCCGACGGCCAGCCCGATCTACCAGTTGTATGGCGGTATCAGGCCACAGAATGGCTAGCACCATTCCGGGCAGCCCTACTCCTGACCCTAAATCGACACAGGTGCTCGGCGGTTCCGCCCAGAATCGTGCGAAGACAGCCGAATCGTAGATATGCCGCTCCCAGATCCTATCCGCCTCGTGGGGGCCGATCCCACCGGCGACCTGGCCTTCTGTCACGAGCCAGTCAGCATATTCGGTTAGGCGCGCCGTGGTAGCGGCGTCTACGGGTCTATCCAGGAGCTGCTCAAGCACAGAAAAGGGCACCACCGGATGGTAGTGCCCTTTTGTTTCACGTGAAACCGTGAGGTTTGGCTTACTCCTCTTCAGAGGTTCCGTTAGAAGGGTCCTCATCGCCGTCCGGTTCTGGCTCCACCGTTCCATCTGGTCCCAACACTACGAAGCGACGAGGTTCCTCGCCTTCGCTGTAGGACCGGATACCGTCGATATCGGACACTGAGTCGTGAATGACCTTACGGTCAGCCGCATTCATCGGCTCAAGCTGCAGTTCGGTGCCTTCTTTAAGGACACGTTCCCCTAGCCGTCCTGCGTATATGGCCAGCGCTTCGCGCCGCCGTTCCCGGTATCCAGCTATGTCAAGGCGGATTCGGACCCCGTCGTGCGTTTGGCGCTGAACGACAGTACGCGTCAGCTCAAGCACGGCTTGGAGGATCACTGCCCGCTCGCCTACGAGGGCTTCGGTCTGGTCGCCGAAAACCTGCGCGACTACCGCATCGTCTTCCACGCCCACCTGTACGTCGCCTTCGAGGCCAAAGGCTTCGAGTAGGCCGTTCAGGAAACCCCGAACAACTTCGGCTTGTTCGTCTCTATTCACGACGATCTTCTCCTTTGGTTCGGCCTGCGGCCTCGGTGACTCCTGGCGCTTCTTGGCAGGAGGCTTTTGCTGGCCCTTACCCGATCGCCCGCTACCGCGATTCTCGTTCGCCTGATTATTCTGGCGATTGTCCCGGTTTTCGCCGTCGCGCGGCTTACGCGTGCGGCGCCGCCGCTTCTTCTGCTGCGATTTGGGCTTAACCCGCACCACAGCGTCCTTTTTACCGAATCCCAGCGTACCTCGTACGCCTTCGTCAAGCACTTCGATGTCGGCCAGCGAGCGATCGGAAATTCCGAGTTCTTCGAGCGCCACACTCACCGCAATATCGACGGTGCGACCCCGTACCTCGACCCATTCAACTTCCACGTCAACTCCTCCTGCGCCGGTTGCGCTTTTTTGATGATCCCTGAGGCTTCTTTGGTGCAGCTGGAGCCTCAGACTCCGTATTCCCAGCCTGGTCCTCGTCGTCTCCGCCCTCCGCGGGTCGTTGAGGTCTGCCGTCGATCTTGAAAATCCATGCCTGTTGGGCCAGTCGGAACAGGTTCGAGGTTGCCCAGTAGACGATCACGCCGGCCTGGAACTGGATGGCGATGGCTCCGAAGAAGATCGGCATGGCCTTGGTGATCTTCTGCATGGTCTGGGCCTGAGAGCTGGTGTCCTGCTGGATGCCCTTCTGCGAATGCACCTGCTGAAAATACTGGGCGGCAATCATAAGCATGATCGCTATTGCATAGGGGACTACCGCTACAAACCCGGTCTGCCAGGCTACGGTAGCGGTGCTCATCAGGTCCATCCCGAGGAAGCTGGTCTGACCGGCCGCGATGGCGTCGTGCAGTCCGGTGTTTATGGGCACGAAGTCAAGCGGGTCCCGAAGCATTCGGAACAGTGCGAACCAGATCGGCATCTGGACAATCATGGGGCCAAGACAGCCGAGGGGAGTGGCGCCGCTCTCGCGTTGTATCGCCGCCATTTCTTTCTGCATCGTTTGTGGGTCATCTTTATATTTCGCTTGCAAAGTCTTAATTTGCGGTTGCAGTGCGGTAAAAGCGCGACTCGCTCTGGTCTGTTTTAGAACCAGCGGAAATAGAATGGTATTGATGAGCAGGGTAAGCAGGATGATCGACATGCCGAGGTTCGGCACAAAGTCGTAGAACAGGGCCAAAATCGTTGCTAGGGGGCGAGCAATAAATTCAATCACAAGATCAGGTCTCTTTCAGGAACGGGGTCATAACCGCCCTCACGCAGCGGATGACATCTGCCCAGCCGTTTTACGCCAAGCGACGTCCCCCGTAGTACACCAAAGCGTTCGATCGCTTCATATGTGTACCGGGAGCAGGTTGGTTGGTACCGACAGTTCTTGGCGAGCAGGGGAGATACCAATTTCTGGTAAATTCGGATTATTGCCATAGCAATCCGTCTAGGCACGGTTGGCCGCCTCCATCCATCGCACAATCTCGTCGAATCGGGCCGTGAGCACGTTTGGCGAGGCTGAATACACGGCATCTACCGAATGGTTCGGGAGAATCGCCGCATATGCGGCCCGCATCCGGCGCTTGGCACGGTTGCGCGTCACTGCGCCACCAACCTTACGGCTAGCGACGAAGGCGACCCTTCCGGGTTCGCTGAGGGCGGGTGCGAGGATCACGGTCAAACCACCAATGCGGTGGTGGCGGCCGTTGGTGTAGAGCCGATCGAAGTCGGCACGGCCACGAAGCGTTGAAACCTTAGGCGGCAATCCGCTGACGGCCCCTGGCACGACGGCGGCTCAGGGTTGCGCGACCGGCGCGCGTCCGCATCTTTGAGCGGAAACCGTGCTTGCGCTTACGGCGCCGCACGTTGGGTTGATAGGTTCTTTTCATGGGGTCTCCCGAGAGGTGAGGTGGAGAGAAGGTTACGAACACCGGCAATCCTTGTCAAAGCAGGATCGTCTCGCGACCTCTCACTTAAGGTGCCCACGGGTCAAGGCGCGAAGAATTCCGCTAGGTCGCGAAAAGTTGCTCGGAGGCAATGTGGCCCCAATCCGGGCCAAGGTCGCGAAATCGGCGCGAAGAAAAATGGCCCGTACGCAGGGGTTTTGGCGCTAGGGAGCGCTGCGCGTTCTCGCTTTAGGCCCGATTTTCTCACTCTTGTCACCACCGCCCTCACCGCTCTACAGTCTCCACCAAGCGGAACCTGGCGTTCACTTCCCGTTACCGGGGCCTCCGCAGACGATCGGGCATCTCCGCTTCGTTTTCCACATTTTGTGGATAGTTCTGTGGATAAGTTTCGTTAATGGAGGGCAACAGGTGACCCACGCCGTCACACAGGAATGGGACGTATTTCGAGACTCGATTCGTTCCAAGGTTTCTCCCGTTACCTGGCAGACCTGGTTGGCTGCCCTCGAGGACGATGGATCGGAACCCCCACACCTTCGCCTCGCGGCACCCTCCGAGTTCCATCTCAAATGGGTAATCGACAAACACCTCGAGGTACTTACCGAAGCGGCCACCGGCATCTGGGGTCCCGATGTGAGTGTGGAGCTCCTAGCCCATGCTCCCGACGTGACCGTCGACCTCGAAGATGACTGGTCGGCGCCGGAACCGAGCCTTGCGCCGGTTCGCCAGCGGGCGGTTGATCAAACCCCAATCAGGAGCACTCGTCTCCTCAACCGCTATCGCTTTGATGAATTCGTCGTCGGTCCATCCAACCGCTTCGCTCACGCCGCCGCGATGGCTGTGGCCGAACAGCCTGGACTGCATTACAACCCGCTTTTTATCTATGGAGCCGCCGGATTGGGTAAAACCCATCTCCTGAACGCGGTCGGCCACCACGCACTGGAACTCAACCCGGAGGCAGTGGTCAGATACGTTTCCTCCGAAAACTTCTTCAACGAATTTATTGAGGGCATCCGCAAAAAACGGATGGCTGAGTTCAAGATGCGATATCGAACCATCGACGTCCTGTTATTGGACGATATTCAGTTTTTCGAGGGCAAGGAACAGATCCTCGAAGAGTTTTTTCATACCTTTAACGACCTGTACGAGTCCGGAAAGCAGATGGTTCTGAGCTCGGATCGTCATCCGCGTAACCTTGCCCACCTGGACGATCGGGTCCGTTCTCGCTTCGAATGGGGTCTTCTTACCGACATTCAGGTCCCTGACATCGAGACCCGGCTCGCCATCCTTCGAAAGAACACGGCGGGATCGGCTCACGAATACCCCGAAGATGTACTCGAGTTTATTGCCAGCAACGTCTCTGACAACATCCGTGAACTAGAGGGGGCCCTGACGCGGGTAACCGCTTATGCGACCCTGCACGGAGAGATAATTTCGCTCGCAACAACCCGCGACGTGCTTCAGGACCTCATTCCTGACAATTCGTCTCGACCGGTTACTCCGCTTGAGATCATGGCCTCAACGGCCGCAGCGTTTGGCTTTTCTCAAGACGAACTGGTCAGCGCCGGCCGGAAGGCTCCGCTCGCCCGCGCCCGGCAGATCGCCATGTACCTGGTGCGCGAACATAGTTCTCTTTCTCTACCAAAAATCGGTACATTGTTCGGAGGACGTGACCACACGACCGTCTTGTACGCCATCGAAAAGGTAAAAGGCCTGTTGAAAACCGACCATGAAACCTTTGAACAAGTCACCGCGTTATCCCAAGACATCCGAATCCGTCCACAATGAAACACCCGTCATCCACAGCCTCTGCGGGGCCCCCTTGGAAAGATCCCTAGTTCTCCCCAACCCCTGTGGAAAGCTAAAACACCAACTACCAGGGGTTTTAGAAAGTTATCCAGTTTCCACAACCCCTATTACTACTACTACCGTTTAACTTAATAAATCAATAGCAACCGAAGAAGGGCAAAGTCCTGTGCGAATCAGAGCTGAACGAGATGATCTTGCTGATGTGTTCTCACGCGCCAACCGCGGGGTTGGCCTACGGTCCGCCCAGCCGATCCTGACTGGCGTTCTGTGCGAAGTCACTGGCAGCACGCTGCAGGTCACCGGCACCGACCTCGAAGTCACCGTTCGAACCACGACCCAGGTCGAAGTTCTCGAGGAAGGTTCCCTGGTTGCCCCAGCGAAGCTGGTCGCCGAAGCCATCAAAAAGATGCCGGTCGGAGCGGTCATGGTGGCTTCCGAGGACGGCGAAGTGGTTATCTCGGGGAAGGGCCCAAAATTCTCTCTTCGTGAGCTCCCGGTATCCGAGTTCCCACAATTGCCCGAGGTGTCGCTGGAAGGCGCTACCACGGTTGACGGGACGATTTTGGCAGACGCTATTGCCCAGGTCACGATTGGAGCTTCGTCTGATGCGGCTCGTCCGATTCTGACTGGCGTTCTGGTTGAGCATGATGACGACGGGGTTCGATTCGTTGCAACGGATTCGTATCGTCTTGCCGTTCGGTCGCTTCCCGGTGTCGAACTGGCTGGATCTGGGTTGGTGCCGGCGCGCGGCCTTCGAGAGATGGCCCGGACCATTGGGGCGGCCAAGGTCAGCGTGGGAGTCATGGGTCGGGAAGCCGTCTTTGCGTCCGATCGAGGTTCACTGACCCTGCGGCTCATCGAAGGGACCTTTCCTAATTATCGCCAGCTACTGCCAGCGTCCTATCCGAATCGATTTGTTGTCAACAAAGAAGCCTTGCTTGAGGCGCTCGGACGGGCGTCTTTGGTGGCCGAAGATCACATTCCTGTGCGGCTAAGGATGGCTGCCGGGGGAGTAGAAGTTACGGTCATTCGCCAGGATGTGGGTGGCGAAGTCGAACAGATCGAAGGGGTGTTTGAAGGCGAAGCCGACGAAGTCCTCATTGCCTTCAATCCCAGGTACCTGACCGACGGCGTCCAGGCGATCGTTGCAGATGAGATCGAGTTCAGTGTGATCGACGGCCTGAAGCCATCGGTGTTACGTGGAGTCGGAGACGACCAGTTCACCTATCTGCTCATGCCGGTTCGGGTTGCGTGAATCTGAAGTGGCTTGAGCTAGCCGAGTTTCGTTCCTACGAAACCCTGCAACTCAAGCCCGAGGCCGGCGTAAATATCTACGTCGGTGAGAATGCCGCAGGCAAGACGAACATTCTCGAGGCGGTCGCCTATTTGGCCCTTATGCGCTCATTCAGGGCGATTCCCGATAGTGGGCTGGTGCGACAGCTACCCGGACAGCCGTCAGCACCAGCGGCCGTCCTGAGGGGTGAGATCGCTTCTGGCGACCGGACCTCCCTCATCGAGATTGAACTACCCGCTGAGGGGCGGCGGCGTATTCAGGTAAATCGGCAGAGACTCTCGCGTACCGCTGACATCCTCGGGTTTGCCAGGGTGATCGTGTTTCTTCCCGATGATCTCGATATCGTCAAACGAAGCCCCGGTCTGCGGCGGGTGTTCCTGGACCAGGTAGCAGTGCAACTGCGCCCGGCGGCGTATGTCGATCAGCAGGAATACGAGCGCGTCGTGAAACAGCGAAACTCGCTACTCCGGCTGAATGGGCGGCACACGGATGCAGCGGTTCTCTCAGCGTGGAACGAAAAACTTGCCCAGGCCGGCGCAAAAGTCATGGCACGCCGGGCGGCGAGCGCCGCAGCACTCAACGAGTACGTCCGGGACGCTTATACCGAACTAGCAGGCGAACCCATTGACATTGACCTCGATTATGCGTCAGGGTGGGAAGCGACGCTCGATCCGGAAGTTGGTATCGCCGAACTGGAAGGGCGCCTGTGGAGCGCACTTGAAGAAGCCGATGCGACGGACAGAGAAAGGAGAGTGACCACGGTGGGACCACATCGTGACGAACCGATCTTCACCCTCGGCGGACGCCAGTCCAGGACCCATGCCAGTCAAGGGGAGCAACGGTCGTTGATACTTGCGTTGCGCCTGGCCGCTCATCGGGCGATCTCGGCCAGCACCGGTGAGCCTCCCATACTTGTATTAGATGATGTTTTTTCGGAGCTCGACATCTCCAGGGCTCGAGCCCTGGCTAATGCCCTACCGGTGGCTCAGACGTTCATTTCCACTGCCCGCTTCGAAGAGGTACCGGTTGAGGGCAGACGCTGGTTGGTGGAGAAAGGAACCGTGACGTGAGTCGGGAGCTTGAATCCATCGGATCTGGCTTATCGGCCTGGTTGCGGCGCCTGGGTCTTGCCGACGCCGACCTATTTTTTACACTCGTTGCCGCCTGGCCGGGAGCCGCGGGTGAGCCGTGGCAATCGGCTGCAGAGCCCGTGATGCTCGAGGCGGGGGAGCTCACGGTTCGGGTGCATTCCCGTAGCTCGATTCGGGTTCTCTCATATGGTGTCAACGACTTGATTGACCGCTTGAACGCGGCCATCGAACGGCCGGCGATCGAGTCCATCCGCCTGGTGGGCCCTTCGTCGAACGGATGATCGGCCCGTACCCAGAAAACCCCATTCCGATTAGCGTTTCCCCTCATTTACAGTGAGGCGCTCAGACCCCTTGTCGGCTTGGGTAAGTGCCCTAAAACGACTAAACTTACAAATGTGTAATACAGCTCCAGTTGCAGAGTTACGTGCACAGGCAAATACCGAGCGACCGTTGAGCGTTCCGCGAACAAAGGAAACCCGTGGCTACTGAGAAACCAGGGCAATACAAAGCGTCTGAAATTACCGTTCTTGAAGGACTTGATCCGGTTCGCAAGCGGCCTGGTATGTACATCGGCTCGACCGGTCCCCGCGGCCTTCACCATCTGGTCTGGGAGGTCGTAGACAACGCAGTCGACGAAGCGATGGCCGGATATTGCACAAGGATCGAAGTAAATATTCTGGCCGATGGGGGAGTCAGAGTCGTCGACAATGGCCGAGGCATCCCGGTCGACAAACACAAGGTCACCAAAGAATCAGCGCTCACCACCGTACTCACCACGTTGCACGCCGGTGGAAAGTTCGACTCGGGCGCCTATCAGGTGTCGGGTGGCCTGCACGGTGTCGGCGTTTCGGTTGTTAATGCCTTGTCCGCCCGCCTCGAGGCAGAGGTGCGCCGCGACGGTGCAATCTATGCGCAGTCGTTTGAACTCGGTGTCCCACAGGGAATTGTAAAGAAGGTCGGCGAGGCCAAAAAAACCGGTACGTCGATCGCCTTCTGGCCGTCAGAGGCGACCTTTACCGAGACGACCGAATTCAACTACCAGACCATTGTTGGGCGATTGCGCGAAATGGCCTTCTTGAACAAAGGTTTGGAGATCCGGCTCGTTGACGAGCGAGGCGAGGAGCCAGTTGGAGAGAACTTCCTCTACAAGCAGGGGCTAATCGACTTCGTCAAACATCTCAACCAGAGCCGCGAACCAATCCACGGGCGGATCCTCCAGTTTGAGGACACCGCCGATCAGCACGAGCTAGATGTTGCCATGCAGTGGACCTCCGGATACACAGAAACCGTATTGACGTTTGCCAACAACATCAACACCCATGAGGGGGGCACCCACGAAGAAGGCTTCCGAACCGCCCTCACCCGGGCCCTCAACGAGTTTGCGAGGGCCAAGGGGATCCTCAAGGAGAAAGATGACAACCTGAGCGGGGAAGACGTCCGCGAAGGGCTTACCGCCATCATCTCCGTCAAGGTTCGCGAGCCGCAATTCGAAGGCCAGACCAAAACCAAGCTCGGCAACACAGAGATTCGCAGTTACGTGACCAAAGCGATGAACCGGATGTTGCCGGAGTGGTTGGAACGCAACTCGGCTGAAGCGCGCCGGATTGCCGAAAAGTGTGTTTCGGCTCAAAAGGCCCGTCAGGCAGCCCGCAAGGCTCGCGACCTGACCCGGCGCAAGACCGCCCTCGAGTCGGCGTCACTTCCAGGAAAGCTGGCCGATTGTTCGTCCAGGGAGGCGTCACTTTCTGAGCTCTTTATCGTCGAGGGCGATTCGGCGGCGGGACCCGCTAAACAGGCCCGCGACTCTGAGTTCCAGGCCATCCTGCCGATTCGAGGAAAGATCCTCAACGTCGAGAAGGCCCGACTCGCCAAGGCACTCCAGAACAACGAAGTGCAGGGAATTATCACAGCGAGCGGAACGGGCATCGGCGACGAGTTCGATATCGAAAAGGCCCGGTACCACAAGATCGTGATGCTGGCCGACGCCGATGTCGACGGCTCTCACATCAGGACGTTGCTTCTGACGCTGTTCTTCCGTCATCTGCGCGGACTCATCGAAGCAGGCTTCATCTACGTGGCGGTGCCGCCGCTCTACCGAGTCAAGATGGGCAAACAAGTCATCTATCTCAAAGACGACGCGGCCCTGGCGACGTTCATGGCCGAGAACGAGGGTCGCAAGATCACCCCGTCACGGTTTAAGGGCCTCGGCGAGATGAACGCAGATGAGTTGTGGGACACGGCGATGAATCCCGACACCCGGACGTTGATGCGGGTCGAGATCGACGATGCCGCCGTCGCCGACGAGATGTTCACCATCCTCATGGGCGACGACGTACAAGCCCGCAAGAGCTTTATTCAGCAGAACGCCAAAGACGTTCGCTTCCTGGACATTTAGGAGTTCGTAAATGGCAGACGAAATCACAAACGGCATACCAGACATCGACATTAAGGACGAGATTTCTGCGTCCTTCCTTGAATATGCGATGTCAGTCATCGTTTCTCGAGCCCTTCCCGATGCCCGGGACGGTTTGAAACCGGTCCAGCGCCGGATCATTTACTCGATGTTCGAGAACAACATGACGTCGGCTTCGGCACACCGGAAGTCGGCGACTGTGGTTGGCGACGTCATGGGTAAGTACCACCCGCACTCCAATGACGCTATCTACGACGCCATGGTCCGCATGGGGCAGGACTTCTCGCTGCGGTACCCGCTGATTGACCCGCAAGGGAACTTTGGGACCCCTGACGACGGTGCAGCCGCCATGCGCTACACCGAAGCGCGGCTGTCGCCCCTGGCTTCGTACTTGCTCCAAGATATCCGTGAAGACACCGTCGACTTCACCTCGAACTATTCGGGGGAGTTCTCCGAACCGTCGGTTTTGCCCGCCCGCTTTCCGAACCTGCTCGCCAACGGCAGCCAGGGGATCGCTGTCGGTATGGCCACCAACATGGCCCCGCACAACCTCGGCGAAATCATCGACGCCACGATGTTCGGCATCGACAATCCCGACGCCACGGTCGAGGACTATCTGCAATTCGTCAAGGGCCCGGACTTCCCAACCGGCGCTTACATCGTGGGCACCCGTGGCAGCAAGGACGCCTTGCTCACCGGACGCGGCTCCATCAAGATCCGGGCGGTCACCGACGTCCAAGAGGTCAAAGGCCGTACCTGCATCGTGGTTACGGAGCTTCCGTATCAGGTTTCGGCCAGCCGGGTGCTCGAGCGGATCGCCGCTCTGGTCAACGACAAGGCTCTCAACGGCATCTCAGATTTGCGGGACGAGTCGAGCTCACGTGTTGGGACAAGAATTGTCATTCAGCTGAAGCGCGATGCGGTCCCACAGGTGGTTCTCAACCAACTGTTCAAGACGACCCAGCTCCAAGATTCGTTTGGTGTCAACAACGTTGCTCTGGTCGACGGGATCCCTCGCACGCTCAACCTCGCTGAATTGATCGGGTACTACATCGATCATCAGATGGAGGTCATTGAGCGGCGGACCCGTTTCCGCCTCGAAAAGGCCCAGCGCGAAGCCCACATCGTCCAAGGTCTCGTCATTGCCGTCGACAACATCGACGAAGTCATCCGGATCATCCGCGGTTCGGCCGACACGGAGAACGCCAAGAACTCGCTTATCGAGCGCTTCGAGTTGTCGGAGGAACAGACCAAAGCCATTCTCGACATGCCACTACGGCGCCTCACGGCCCTCGAAGTTGACAAGCTCAGGGAGCGGTACGACGAACTGATGTCCCTGATAACCGAGCTCGAGACCATCCTGGCCGATCCGGGTCTGCGCCGCACGATCATCAAAGACGAGCTGGCCGAGGTTCGGGACAAGTTTGGTGACACCCGTCGGAGCCGGTTCGTCCCAGACGAAGGCGACCTTTCCCTTGAGGACCTTATTGCCGACGACGAGCTGATTATTTCGGTCACCCAGTCTGGCTACGTCAAGTCGGTCCCGGCCAACACCTACCGGGTCCAGGGGCGCGGAGGGCGCGGCGTCAAAGCTGCCGAAGTGCGCGAAGACGACGTGATCACGCGTCTCCTACACACGACCGCCCATGCGATTCTCTTGTTCTTCACGAACAAGGGACAGGTGCACCGGATCAAAGCCCATCAGGTGCCGCGTCAGTCGCGGACGGCCAAAGGCGTGCTGGCTCAGGCCGTGCTGCCGTTGCAGCCAGACGAGCGGATCGAAGCGATCGTGGATACCCGCGACTACGAGACGGCTCGTTATCTCGTCATGATCACCAAAAACGGGGTAGTCAAGAAGACCGCTTTCTCCGATTACGACTCGCGCCAATCGTCGCTGATTGCAATCAAACTGCAGGAGGACGACGAAGTTGTGGCCGTTCGTACGACCGATGGTGAGAACGACGTTCTTATTTTCACCGAACAGGGAATGGGTATCCGGTTCTCAGAGAAGGACCTTCGTCCGATGGGCCGGGCCACCCAGGGCGTGCGGGGAATCCGTCTGCGCGAAGGAGACCGGGTCGTTTCGGCTGCTTCGAACACAGACGGATCAGAACTTGTTCTGCTGACTTCCGGTGGCTACGGCAAACGAACCAAGATGGACGAGTTCCGACCCCAGAAGCGGGGCGGTATCGGGCTCAAGACGATGAAACTGACCAAGGTGCGCGGTGTGATGGTTGGCGCTCGAGCCGTCACCGACGACGTAGAACTGTTCGTGATTTCTTCGTCAGGGGTAGCGATACGCACCCCGGTCAAGAAGATCAGTCGCCAGAAGCGAGAAGCGAGTGGCGTCAAGGTCATGAACCTTCCAGCAGGCGACCAGATCGCCGCCTTTGCGGTGGTACTCCATGAGGAAGAGGCAGTAGAGGCAGCAGATGCGGGAGAGGAAACATGAGTCAGGAACTCTTCGGTAGGGCCTGTCGTTCATTGAACGTAGGGTTGGACCCCGTACTGCATTACACTTCCCTGAACCCGGCAAGGAGCTAAGCGCCGCATGGCCCAAGTACGCAGAGTGCGTCGGATTATCCGAAAGATTGACCCGTGGACGGTCCTCAAGGTCTCGTTTGCGTTGTATGCCGTCATGGGCTTAGCGCTGGTTCTGGGCGGTGTCATCTTTTGGTCGTTCGTGACCGCCGCCGGCTATCCGACGTTCATCGAGGACACTTTGTCCAGTATTGGCCTTCGAGAGGTCACGGCTGGCCCGCTGGTGCCGACGAATGATTATATGTTCCGGTTGGCGGCCTTTTTGGGCGTGGCGTTCACCGTTCTGATGACCGGGATGACAACGCTCGGTGCCGTGATGTATAACCTCATCTCAGATGTGGTTGGTGGGCTTGAGGTGGTCGTACTCGAAGAGTCGTTCAACGCTCCAGTTACCGCACCGACTCGGCCGGTCCGCCAGGTTCAGTCATGGCAGTCGGCTCCGTCGACCAGCGAAACGGTGGTCGCTTCCACCGACACGCCTACCAAATCGCCCGCTCCGACGGCAACCGGACGCTAGTTATTCCGGCTCCTGCCGGGCGATGATTATGCCGCCTGACTGGCAAGCCTCCACGTAGGCGACAGCCACGTCGGCTGGGGTCATGACCTTCGCCGATTCGCCCATCGGTAGTGCGCCTATTGATGGTGCGGCGATAACCCCGGCCGCCCAACACACGGCGGCAAGGAACTCGGCGTCGTCGACCACGGCGTATTCTGTTGAACCGGGCGCACCGTCGATGTCTACTAGGAGAGAAGATAGGGCCGAGCCCGCTGGTGCCAACGTAAGGGCAGCAGTAACGGGTGTGCCGTAGCGAAGCCCGACCGGGGACGGGAACCTAACCGGACTCGATCCTCGGGCGCTACCCGGCTTGGCCCAAGAAACATGCTTGAGAGTTCCGCCGGCCACAACGGCCAATGCTTCGGCCAACCCAAGCGGGTTACATTTCGTCATCCCGCGCCCGGCGAGGTGGTCGTCGGCAGTGACCACGAAACGTGGTGATTGGCGGGCTGCTTCGTCGTCGGTGTACGCGACAATTACATCTGTGTTACTTCGCCCGTCCCAATATGCGACTGTCGTTACAGTCGGATCGGCGGAAAGGACCCGGTGTACCCGCTCGAGCAACGGGGTTTTCCTACTCAGGGTGACGTTCACTCGGAGAGTGGGTTTACGGGCTTCCAGATACCGTCAGCTGAGGGTGCCTCGAGCTGCTTCTGCTTGTTTAAGTAGGAAGCAATTGCTCCCACGATGGCCGCCAAAAAGAGCAATTTACGTATTTTCATGGCGTCATACTACGCATGACACGTCACTAGGGCCGAAAAAATGGGTCGAGCGGCCCATAGAATCGCGCCGTGAGCGGTTGTACATTAAGGGGGCGAGTACGGCCTTGGCCACCGATGCTAGATAGCCTCCCAGCTACTCTTCCCACAACATCGGTTGGTTTGTCCGGTGTCGCCAGGGATCGATGGGCCCGAGAGCTAACGCCTCGGGCCCCTCGTGTCCCTGTAGGGGAACAGGGATTTTCCGCTCTGGGTGGTTATTTCTGGGGGGAAATAGCCGGGGAAAAGCCTGGGGGAATACGGGGAATACGGGGAAAATGGGAGGGAAACGAGAAAGACTCGCCGATATGGCGAGTCTTTCTTCGTGTTCCTGTCGCGATTTCGCGATGGGAGGTCGGGCGGTCGGGTGTCGACGGTCCGAGGCTAATTGTGTCTCGAGGGTTTGCGCAGCAAACTCCGCTAGGTCGCAGATGCGACCGGCGTGGGCCTACCTGGATTTGAACCAGGACCTCTTCCTTATGAGGGACGATCAGTGGGGTTCAGGCGGTCTGGCCGCCCGACGTCGACTATTCTCGGACCTAGCATGCGGCGTATTCGAGCGGTGCACAATCCGATTTACGACTGTGTCGGTAGGTGTTGCGAGCGACGCGGAATTGGCGCGACGTAATGGAGCTCGACGACCTCCTCAGTGCGCTCGCGAACGTCCAAAGGGACCTCCAGAGCCTGCCTCATGATGCGTGGGCCGAACGGTATCGGCTTCAGACCGAACAGGACCGACTCCGGACAGCGGCCAAAGCGCTACGGGGTAGCCACGACCCAGACGAGGGTTTGTCGGATGAAGCGCTGGTCGCTGAGGCTGCATCACTTAGGAAACGTATGGAGTCGATGGTCGAGCGGACCGGCGGTTTGGTAACGAGCAAGGGTGGCGGCAGTGCATCTCCCTCCTCGGGGGCGATGGCCGAACTGGAGTACAAGGGCAAGCAACAGCTGAAGAACGAAGTCGAACGGTTGGCGGTCCGCCTCAATCAGATCGACCAGGCGCTGAAGCGGCGCCAAACGCTCTGAGGCGCGACCCCGCGCATAGATCTGTTCAGGCTATCCCAATGCGACCGGCATCTCCTGGGCAGCACATTACGCTCGACGCGTCGGTCATCTCTGGGATGGTCTCGACGAGGCTGCGGCCGATACGCCTCGATGACCTCATCTCTGGCCTTCGACCGGTTGGTTCTGGCGCCACGAAAAGCACGGCCGGTGCCACCCCCCTCCCGAATACCAGAAAACCCCGCTCTGGGAGCGGGGTTTTCTGCGGTGGGCCTACCTGGATTTGAACCAGGGACCTCTTCCTTATCAGGGAAGCGCTCTAACCAAGCTGAGCTATAGGCCCGCGGACCGGAATTGTATCAGGCGGACTCGCGCGTAAATTCACTGTCGAATTCACGAACAGAATCCGCCAACCGGATCATTCGTTTGTCAGTCGGAGCGGGGTAAGCACGACCGACCGTGGAGCTGAGGGGATTTGAACCCCTGACCCCCTGGTTGCAAACCAGGTGCTCTGCCAAGCTGAGCTACAGCCCCAGGGTCCGGTAGTTTACGCGCAAACACGCAACGACACGAACCGGATATCGGACCTCGTGTACGCTGCTCGAGACGACCTGGAGAATCCTCTGCCGACAGCCGTGATTGTTGACGCGGTGCGGACCCCAATTGGCCGGCGCGAAGGGCAATTGAGGGATCTGCACGCGGTGGATCTCGCCGCCCTGCCGCTGGCAGCGCTCATGAACCGCTCGACGATCGACCATTCGTTAGTTGAGGACGTGATTATGGGATGCGTGACCCAGACCGGGGAACAAGGCTTCAATATTGCCCGTAACGCTGCCCTGGCCGCCGGGTTTCCGGTCAGCGTGGCCGGGGTCACGATCGACCGGCAGGGCACTTCGTCACAGCAGGCCGTTCACTTTGGCGCCCAGGCGGTCATGTCCGGCGGGTATGACTGCGTCATCGCCGCCGGTGTCGAAGCGATGTCTAGGATCCCCCTCGGTGTTACCGCCTACCAGGGACCCGGACAGCCTTTTGGTCCCGCGATGCAGGATCGATTCAAACTGGTTCCTACCGGCGTGATTGCCGAAACCCTCGCCAGGGAGCACAGCCTCACGAGGGAGGACCTCGACGCTATTGCGGCGGACTCCCACCGGCGGGCTGGTAAGGCGACGACACAGGGTCGCTTCTCCGGCGAGATAGTGCCCGTGGAGGTCGGTCTCGCCCGACCGTTCTCCGTCGACGAGGGCATCCGTAGCGAAGAGGATTTGGCGCTCCTCGCCGACCTGGAGCCTGCCTTCGAAGAAGGAGGGATGGTTACATCGGGAAACTCCGCGCCGATCGCAGATGGGGCGGCTGCTGTGCTCATCATGAGCGCTGATCGTGCCGAAACGCTTGGCCTGCAACCATTGGCCGCCGTGCGGGCGTTTTCTGCCGCGGCCGTAGACCCGCTCCAGCTCACGGCCCCAGTCACCGCTACTGAGATCGTATTGGGTAAAGCCGGATTGTCGTTCGACGACATAGACCTCTTCGAGGTTCATGAGGCATTCGCCAGTGTGGTTGCCGTCTGGCTAGCGGAGACAGCGGCTGATGGACTCTGGGAGCGTACGAACGTGAACGGGGGAGCCATCGCCCTCGGTGATCCTCAGGGTGCCTCTGGTGCCCGCCTGCTCACAACGCTCGTACACGAACTCGTTCGGTCCCAAAAGCGGTATGGACTACAGGTCATGTCCGGAAGCGGTGGCCTGGCCACCGGACTCATCATCGAGCGGCTCTGACAAGGCGGTACTGCTCCTACACTGCCCGCCATGTTCTGGCAGGTAGTTGTAGCGGTTGTGGTGGGATGGTTGCTGTGGAAGACCATGACGTCGATCATCCGCATGCTCGCTGACGCACCTGACGAACCGAACCCGGAGGACGTTTCAGACGCCGAGGTTCACTTTCGGTGTGCTGGCTGTGGAACCGAGGTGATCATGACGGTGAAGTCCAACACCGAGGATGCCTACCCGCGCCATTGCCGGGAGCCAATGAATCCGGTCTGGCGGGCTACGTAGTCTGGTGCCTGGTCAGGCCAACCCGGATGACTGAGTTCAGTGCCAGTTGACGGTCATGATGAAACCGACCGCGATGCCGAGCAATCCAAGCCGCAATGACCACGGGTTGAGACTGAAGATGTAGTAGGCGAGAACGGCGAGAACGCCAACCACCATCAGACCGGTCATGGTGTACACGTACCACTTGGGAGATTCGACCTCGACCTCTTTGGCGCGAGGGATCTGGTGTACGGCGGCTTTTTTTCGACCTTTAGATTTCGGCATGAGCCGGAAGGATAGTCGCTACACCGCCTCCCACCACCAACGACTGTGCATCCAGGTGCCCTATAGCGCCGTGGATGCACAGTCGTTTGGAAATACGGCGAGTAATCGGGGGTAGTCTGATCCTTCATGCGGTGCCTTGTTGTTGATAACTACGACTCCTTCACGTACAACCTCGTTCAATACCTCGGTGAACTCGGAGCGGACCCGGTTGTAATTCGTTCAGACGAGATGACCCCCGACGAAGCGCGCCAATTCAACGCCGACCGGCTGGTTATTTCTCCTGGGCCAGGCCGACCTGAACAGGCTGGATATTCGATCGATTTCGTAAAGACGCTCGGCCAAGAGATGCCGACCCTGGGTGTATGTCTCGGCCATCAGGCGATCGTCGTCGCTTTTGGCGGAAAGGTGGACCTGGCGCCGGAGCCCAAACATGGAAAGACGTCGCAGATCCGTCACGATGGCCAGACCATATTCTCGGGACTCTCCCAGCCGTTCGTCGCCACCCGGTATCACTCCCTGGCTGTTTGCGATTTACCGCCGGTGCTCACCGCCACCGCCTGGAGCGTCGAAGATGAGGTCGTCCAAGGAATACATCACGCCGAATTGCCCATCTACGGGGTGCAGTTCCACCCTGAGTCCATCCTGACGGTCGAAGGCAAGGCACTCCTCAAGAACTTTCTCGACGCTTAGCCAGCCACTCCGGCAGTGTGGCCGATCGAGTAACCCTCGCCTGAGGACACGATGACGCCTTCCCGAATCAATGCTTCTAGCGCGGCGGTAACCCGCTCCTCGTCGTGGCCAACGGCGGCGGCAACAACCTGAGCCGTGCGCTGCTGGCCGTCCAGCATCACTCGCACGATCGCCCCACGAGTCTGGCGAACCGAACCGTCAAAACGAGCCTGGCGGGGAGGGGGAACATAGACCGAGGGGTCGATACAGCTCTCGACGACAGGACAGTCATCACAGTTCGGGGTTGGGCGGCAGAGCTGCGCTCCGAGATCCATAAGCGCCGAGTTCCAGCGACCCGCCTGTCCGGCGGGGAGCATTTCGGAGGCGGTTGTCGCCAGTTCTCGACCGGCGAGCGGTCGTCCCACCCAGCGCGAAAGCACCCGCTTCAAATTGGTGTCGACGGCCGGCACCTGCTCTTCGAAAGCAAAGCACGCCACTGCTGCAGCGGTGTAAGGACCAATGCCGGGGAGTTCGGCCAGGTTTGCAGCCGACGTCGGCCAGCCCGACCTGGCGACTTCCCGAGCCGTCGCCTGCAGGTTGAGGGCACGTCGGTTGTAGCCAAGGCCAGACCAGGCGGTCAGTACGTCGGCGGTCGAGGCGTCGGCCATTGCCTGCGGGTTCGGAAACCGGGTCAGAAAGTCCTCGTAACGGCTAGCCACTCGATCAATCTGGGTTTGCTGGCTCATGACCTCAGAAACGAGGATCGCCCACGGATCGGTGGTCTGTCTCCAGGGAAAGTCGCGCCCGTACCGCTCGTACCAGGCGAACAGCAGATCCAGCACGACTTAAGGGGCCACCGTGGTGGTTGTAGTCGACGTAGTAGTAGTGCTGGTGGTTGTAGTAGTGCTCGAGGTGGTCGTCGTTGCTGGAGCCACTGCCAGAATGACGGTGATCTTGGTGCCTTTCGGGAACAGGCTGCCAGCGTCGGGAGTCTGTTCGACGATCCTCCCGGCCAAGTCGGCGTTTTCGCGTGTCTCGGTGCTTACCACCAGTTCAAAACCGAGGTCGGATGCCAACTGACGGGCGTCTTCGACGGAGCGGCCGATCAATGATGGAATTGCCTTGGTCTCTGGTCCGATCGAAACGATCAGAAGGATGGTGCTGTCTGCCTTGATTTCGCCAGGAGCGGGAATACTTGAAACGATCAGGCCTGCCTCGAGGTCGTCATCGAACGCGTCTTCAGATTCGACAACGAATCCAAGGCCTCCGAGCTCCAGCTTCACTTGTCGGAACGACCGTCCGCTGAGATCGGGCAAAACGAACAGTTCGGGACCGCCGGACACGACCAGGTCGACGGTGGAACCGACCGGAACTGGCTCACCAGCCACTGGATTTTGCGAGATGACCTGATCGAGTGGGATGTCGGGGTCGAGCTGGTTGGTGATGAAGCCAACTTCGAGGCCGCGGTCTTTCAGGCGACGTTCGGCTTCCTCAAGGCTGATTCCCGTGAGGATCGGGACCTGGGCCTGTTCCTGACCGTTGGAGATGACGATTTTGACAAAGCTTTTGGCCTCGACGTCGGTGTCGGCCGGCGGATCGGACTCGATGACCGTGCCCGCGACAACTTCGGGGTCGGAGCGGCGTTCGACGTTCCAGTTGAGATCGGCACCTTGGAGAAGCTGGATGGCGGTCGCTTCAGTCAGGCCTACCAACGCCGGTACCTTCACCGCGGTCGTATCCCCAGAAGATCCGCCTCCAATGACCTGGAACAAAACGAACATGAGGCCGACCAGACTCAATAACAGGATGATCGATGTTGCAATGAAGGGACGGTTGTTAGGCGGGTTGGAAGCGCTCGCCACTTGGCGGTAGGTCTCATCGGGTGGCACTGTCGGCGCTGGCATTTCCATGAGCACTTGCGTGTGGGCGGTCGCCGATACGGCCTGGGCGGAGTTTGGTTTGGCGCCCTGGATGTAGAGCAGCAGGTCCTCGCGCATTTCCAACGCGTTTTGATATCGGGAATCAGGCGACTTGTCCATCGCCTTGATGACAATGGTTTCGAGGTCGGGTGGCAGGTGGGGATTGCCGACCGAGGGAAGCTGGGCCGGTTCGGAAACGTGTTGATAGGCAACTGAGACTGGAGAGTCGCCCGTAAACGGGGGAACCCCGGTGAGCATCTCGTACAACACAACACCGAGCGAATAGAGGTCTGACCGTTCGTCCAACTGCTGACCCTGGGCCTGTTCGGGTGAGAAGTAGGTCGCGGTGCCGATGACGGCCCCGGTTCGGGTCAGTTCCTGCGAATCGTTCCATGCCAGAGCGATGCCAAAGTCAGTCACCTTGGCCGTGCCGTCGGCGGTCAACAATATGTTGGCTGGTTTCAGGTCTCGGTGCACGAGGCCGGCGCGGTGGGCCACCGCCAGCGCCGCCGAGACTTCTGCGGCGATTTCCGCAGCCCGACGGGGCATGAGCCCGGTTTCGTCGTGGATGACGTCGCGCAGGGTCTTGCCTTCAACAAGTTCCATAACGATGAAATAGAGCGACCCCTCCTCGCCCCAGTCGAAAATCGACACGATGTTGGGATGCGAAAGGTTGGCAGCTGACTGGGCTTCGCGCCGGAAACGGGCGATGAAGTTGTCGTCGGTGGCGAATTGAGCGTGGAGAATCTTTACGGCAACTCGACGTCCCAGCAGGGTGTCGGTGGCCTCCCACACATCAGCCATGCCGCCCCGGGCGAGGTGACGAATCAACTGGTATCGGTTTGCGAGGTGGTCGCCCGGTTGCATCCGGTGGATTGTAGGGCCGCTCACGGCTTCAGCCATCGTTCGAGGACTTTTTGGGCGATGGGAGCGGCGGTGCGTCCACCTGAGGCCTCGTCGCCGGCTACGCCTCCAAATTCGACCACCACGGCGATGGCGATGGTTGGCTGGTCGGCGGGGGCGAACCCGACAAACCATGCGTGTGGTGCCTGATCCGGGACTTCGGCTGTTCCGGTTTTGCCGGCAACCCGAACACCGTCGACGCGCGCCCCGGTACCGGTTCCCGAGTTCACCACATCGACCATCAACTGGTTAATAGTGTCCGCCGTAGCTTCCGTCGACGCTCGAAGCCAGGGTTCTGGCTGAGTCGAAGAGACGACCTGGCCGTCGCCGTCGAGTATGTCGGCGACGAGAAATGGGCTCATGAGTTGGCCGCGGTTGGCAATTCCGGATGCCATCAGCGCCATGTGTAGCGGCGTGACCCGCACGTCGCGTTGGCCGATCGACGTTTGGGCGAGCGCCGGAAGGTCGTCAGTGAGGTCCACGGGCGAGAAGGTCGACAAACTAACCGGGAAGATAAAAGGAATGTCCTGTCCAAAGCCGAAATTCTCTGCTTGGGCAAGTAGCGCCGGGGCCCCGAGCGTCATCGCGACCTGGGCAAAGGTTGTGTTGCACGAAGAGACGAAGCCTCTCGCAAGCGTCACTTCGGCACCCGATCCGCAGGTGCGACCGTCAGCGTTCGAGATCGTTGCGGTCGAGCCGGGGAGGGCCAGAGCGGTCGGATTGGAAAACGTCGAGTCGATGCTTATCCGACCGGACTCAAGGGCCGCAGTGGTGGTGACGATCTTGAAAATCGAGCCAGGGGGATACAACTGGTTTACGACCCGATCCCGCAGCGGTTCGTCCTCGTTGGCGTCGATCGCATCACCGACTGGCCCGGCGTCGGCCCCCACGAGCACGGTCGGATCGAAGCCCGGTGACGACACATACGCCAGGATGGCTCCAGTGGTCGGGTCGATCGCTACGACCGCTCCAATCTGGTTGCCGAGCGCTTCGGTCGCTACCTGTTGCAAGCCCACGTCGAGGGTCAGGCGGAGGTTTCCCGGGCGCAGGTCGTTTCCGAGTAAGCCAGCGATGACATTGGAAATGGTGAGGTCTTGCTTGCTCCGCAGTTCGGTGGCGTAGGCCTTCTCGAGGCCGCGGTCGCCAAACAGCAGGGACGAGAAGCCCACTGGATGGCCGAGTAGGTTTCCGAACGGATAGCTTCGGACGAACGTGTTTGCTTGCCGATCAGAAGACACAAGGACTGTGCCATTGCGATCGACGATGACACCACGCTCGCGTTCAGATCGGGCCAACTGCACTCGGGCGTTGCGGTAGTCGCTCCGATATCGGTCGGCCGCGACTGCCTGGATGTACACAACGTTGACCAGCAACAAACTGAAGCCGACCAGGAGTGCTAGCGCCAGACGACGAATCGGGCTGTTCATACCCGTTCCTCATGTGAGACGCGGATTAGCAGAGCGATAAGGATGAAGTTGGACACGAGGGACGAACCGCCGTATGACATGAACGGCAACGTGATGCCGGTAAGTGGAAAAAGACGGACGATGCCGCCGATAATTAGCAGCGATTGCAGGCCAAACGTGAAAGTCAGGCCAGCGGCCAGAAGCTTTCGAAACAGGTCTCGGCTGCGAAGCGCGATCCCCATGCCGACGCTGATGATGAGGGCATACATCGCCAAAATGAGTACCGAGCCAACCAGCCCCAACTCTTCGCCAACTGCCGCGAATATGAAGTCAGTCGGTGCAAACGCGATCAACGAGGGACGCCCCAAGCCGAGCCCAGTTCCGGACAGGCTCCCTGACGCCATCGCAAAAATGCCATTCGAAATCTGATAGCCGGTGGTCTCGTAATGATCGAAGGGGACCAGCCAGGCTTCGAGCCGAGTTTGTACGTGAGAGAAGGCGCTCCAAGCGGCTACCGCTCCCACCGAGAAGAGGCCTGCACCGACCACCAGATAGGTGTTGCGCCCGGTAGCGGCATACATCATGGCGATGAAGGCCGAGAAGAGCAGAAGCGAAGCGCCGAGGTCACGCTGATAGATCATCACCCCAAAACTGGCGAACCAGGCAATAAAGATGGGAATCATCTGACGGGGTTCGGGAAGCTGAAACGGACCAACCTTCCAGGTGCGCATGGACAGCGCTGCCTGTCGCTCCGACAGGAACGAAGCCAGGAAGGCGACGATGAGGAGCTTGACGATCTCACCGGGCTGGAACCTCATTTCGATGAAACCCAGATCAAGCGAGACCCAAAGTCGTGATCCGTTCACGGCGAGCCCCCGGATGGGAAGTGGCCATTCCTGGGGGAGCAGTGGCAGGACGAGAAGCACCATGGCAGACAAGAGCATGATGTAGCGGTACCGGCGCAGAATCTGAGTACCCACCGACGACAACGCCCAGAGTGTCAGCACGCCTAACCCTGATCCGATCAGGATCCACCACTTCTGCAGAGACGCCATCTCCGGATTGAGGCGATAGATCTCTGACAATCCAACCGCGGCCAGAAGAGCCGCGAGCGGGATCAGATACGGCGTCCCTTTGGGTGTCCATTTGCGAACTGCCGCGTGCAGGGCCCCAAAAGAGGTAGCCATCACAAAGAACGTCAGCGCGACGTCAGATCCGATCGACTGTTGGGCGGCGATGTTCACGAGCGCAACGCCGAAGGCCGCCAGCATGGCAGCCGCCAGTATGAGGGCTCCTTCCGCGTTTCTTGTCACGACCGGTAGTCGACGACCGCCACGGTGATGTTGTCGTGCCCGCCAGCTTGGTTGGCGGCCTCGATCAGCGACCACACGACCTCGTGAAGTGATTCGGCGATTGACAGGGAAAGGATGGTGTTGTTATCGAGCATGTTGGTCAATCCGTCTGAACAGAGAATCAAACGGTCGCCGTCTTCCAATCGTTCCTCAAGTTCGTCGGGCACCATTTCGTAGGTGAGGCCGGCAGCTCTGGTCAGCACACTTCGTTGGGGGTGATGTAAGGCTTGTTCGGCGGTGATCTTGCCGGACTCCAGCAGTTCGGCGATGAGCGTGTGATCCCTGGTCAGTTGATAGAGCTGTCCTTGCCGCACCAGGTAGATGCGTGAATCGCCGACGTGCCCGATGACGGTTCTTCCATCCGGATGTACCTCGGCCAGGCTGATCGTCGTGCCCATACCTCGCAGCGAATCGTCCTTTTCGCTCGCAGACACCACCGCATCGTTTCCGGCGAGGACCCGGCGCCCCGGAGATCCGTCGGTGCCCACGGCGGCTTCAAGCCCGAGACGGCTAGCGATTTCGCCACCGACATGGCCGCCCATACCGTCGGCGACTCCAATGACGAGCACACCAGTGGTGGTTCCGTCCTCGGTCGGAAACACATTGTCTTCGTTGTGATCCCGGATACGCCCCTGGTGCGTTCCAGTAGCCCACGCCAGCGTCATCGGACCTCCATGACGGTTTTTCCTACCTGGACGGCGTCGCCTTTGCTGAGCCCAACCGGACTCGCGATCCGACGCCCATTGACGTAAGTGCCGTTGGTGGATCCTAGGTCCTGGAGGACCAGCCCACCGTCGATTGATGAGAACCGGAGATGAAACTCGGATGCGTACGAATCGTCAAGGAACACGTCGGCCTGTTCGGATCTACCGACCACGACCACATCTTCGACGGTGAAGTCGAGGCCGGATTGGTTCTCCGATCGTACGAAGACGATTTCGGAACCGGGCTTGGATCGGCTTCGCCGTTCGAACCCACCGAGGTGGGATCCGATAGCCCTGGCGATCTGCCACACGAACAGAAACAGCAGGGCGATGAATATCAACTTGAGTAGGGCGAGAATGAACTCGGTCATGCAAGCAAGCGGAGCGTGTAGGCACTCGGCCCGAAAGAGACCACCGATCCGTCGGCAACGAGCGTGGTAGTAGAAATCGGGGACCCATTGACGCTGGTTCCGTTCGAGGAATTGAGGTCTTCGACCCAGGTACCGTTGCCGTCGCGCCAGAAGCGGGCATGGTTGCGCGAAACAGAACTGAGGTTGATGCGCACATCAGCGCGGTCGGCCCGGCCGATCAGCAGACGGTTGTGGCGCAGTTCGTGGGCACCGTCGCTGCCGGTGAGCCGTCCCCACGGTTCAATCGACCCTTCGACGGTCGAGGCAGTGCAGACGATGCCTGACGTCAAGCTCGGATCTTCGATGATGGTGACACGAACTGGTCCGGCGAGGCGCCATCCCCGCTCCACGGCGTTGTCCTGGGCCGCCCTGGCGAGCTCCTGCACGTACTGGCCAGGCAGGTCGTCGGTAAGCAGTGCGGGAGGAATCCGGATCTCATATTCGTTGGGCGCTTCCGGGCCAGCCGGCCCTTCCTTGACAGCGAGGTCGGCTTCTCGAATCATTCGCGAAGCGAGCTCGACCGGATGGAGGGGACCCTTAAACATTTTCCCCGCCAGGCCTTCCATGGCGTTTTCGAGTCGTTTCTCAATATGGCGTACGAGGTTCACGTCTATGAGTGTATCCGCTAACAATCGGCTAACCAGCCGTCTACGTGCCGTGGTATCTTGTAACTCCACTCGGGCGAGTGGCGGAATTGGCAGACGCGCAGGCTTCAGGTGCCTGTGAGCTTAGGCTCGTGGGGGTTCAAGTCCCCCTTCGCCCACCGACAGCACCCGCCTCCGGCGGGTTCGTCAGTGGGCGTTCGCCGCAGTTCTTTGCCCAGCGGGCGGAGCGTTCAAGCGTCACGCAGGGCCCGAACCGTTCTCCTGGCTCTCAGAGTGGTCTCTCCCGCGGGCCGTGCCAAGCTTGGTTTTGAGTGCTGCTGTTTCCTGAGATGTTCCGTCTTCGCGCCAGGACCTAGGCGGGCCGGACCAAGAGGAGAAGAAGCAGGAAATTCTCGTCGGCGTAGTCCCAGTACAGGGTGATGTCTGCATCGATAGCCCGAATCTCGAGAATCCAGGCTCCGCCCGTTTCGCTGGCTACCCGACCTTGTCGCGCCCAACCAGCTTGGTGCTCTTCGCGCAGTCGTCTGATCGCCTCGTCGACAAGTCCGGCGGTTGCATTATCCAGCTTCTCGTAGGCTTCGACAAACTCCTTAGTTACCTTGAAGTCCATACAATCACGGTACCACTAATGCCCCATTTGAGGAATAGCCCTCCTTGCCAAAACGGGGCAATGGGGGTAGGATTGCACACGGAAGGACCAACATGACCACAAATGAACCCATGCCGCGACGCGTTGTGGTGGACGTTGACAGCCGAGGGCGCGTTTCGCTGGCACGTTTCGGAATCAAAGACACGCAGCTTGTAGTTGAGGAGCTCGAAGACGGTGGCGTCGTGATGCATCGGGCTGTCGTGATGACTCCCGCTGAGGCACGTCACTACAGCAATCCGGAAGCCGTAGCTCAGCTCGAACGGGCGACGACCTCAGCTCGGGATGGAGACGTCAGAGCCCTTCAGCTCCGGAGCGGGGCACCTACGCGCGGATAGGTCGGATCCTACGAATAACGGAACGGCGCATCACCTAGGAGGCTATTAATCCTGTGGTAATCGGGTGGCGACGCGGAGGCGGTTGCCGTCGGGGTCGGTCAGCTTGAGTTCGCGACCCCAGGGCTGTTCGTAGATCGGCTCGCCAAACTCTGCAGATACCGCGTCGACGTCGTCGACCCAGAAGTACACCAGGGTGCCGGGTCGGGCATCGCCCTTGTGTTCAGACAGATGCAACTTGATGGTGTCTCTCTCCAGGAACATGTAGAGAGGAAGGCTGTCAGCAAATCTATGCCGGCCCTCGACTTCGAACCCGAGTCGGGCGTACCAGATTGCGCTCGCCTCGGCGTCGGCGACATAGAAGATCGGGATGAGTTCTTCGGCCATGTTGCTAACCATACTGGAGTGGCCGATCCGGCCTCGGTGTCGCTCTGAGTGGTCTAGTGTTCTGATCCCCCTTGTAGGACAGCATGTTTCCCGAACCGCGTCGCCGACGTCGCCGTAGCAAGCTGGTGCTCCCGCTGATAATTTCGGCGGTTGTTGCTCTGGCCCTACTTCTAGGTTCGATCGGAACGGGAACCCTCGCCGCCCGGGATTTCTACGACATCGCCACCGAAATAACGCTCGACCTGCGGTCTGATGCCGACAGCTTCTTCGAACTGGCCACCGGGCCACTACTCATGGAGCGCGATGAATATGTCGGGGCGATCGAGCAGGTCGAATCAGCGCTCGCCGACTCACTGGAAGCTCTACCCGCCGCCGAGGATCTCCCTGGGGAGCTGCGCGGTACCCGTCGGCTGGCCGTCGCCACCTTTGAGCAGTGGCAAACAGGTGTGGCGTTGTTCAAAGACGCAAGCCTCAACGTGGTGGACCTGCCAACTACCGGGCTGGGGGAGGCCGAATTGGCGGCAGCGGTAGCTTCCCTGCGACTCGCGGACGAGTTGTATGTCGTCCTGCGCAGCGAGCTGGAAGCCCTCCGAGTGGACCTCGAGATACCGGAGATGGCCCTTCCTGACCTTCGGTTTGTGCCGGTCGATTCGGTGACGGCCGGCTATGTGATGGGTCTGAGCGAGCGATTGACGGCATCTGATGTCCTCGCCGGTTTGCGGGCGCTCGAAATTATCAACGTGATTACCGACCCGGCGCCGTTGGGTGGCAGCGAAGACTTCGATGCCGAGCGGCTTCCATTTACCGACACGGTCACGATTCAGGTGGTCGTCTTCAACGGGGGCAACCTTCCCGAAGCCGATGTGACCGTCTCGCTAACGATGCAGGAGGTCAACTCGGGTGAAGTGATCCAACAGTCCCAGACGATTGCAATGCTCGAAGCCAACGCTCAGGGAGCGGTCAGTTTCGTCGACTTGCCGGTCGAAGCTGGTCAGCGCTACCTCATAGCCGCACGGGCAGTGACCGAAGCCATCGACCTGGAGGCACCCGGAGCCGAGACCCTGGAAATCTTCATCAGCCAGGACGCCCAAATCCCCGATCAGTCCACGACCACGGCACCCTAGGATCAGGGTCTCATGATTGACGTAAGCATTCTCCGAGAAGAACCTGACGAACTCCGGGCGAATCTGGCTCGACGTAGCACCGAAATCGACGTCGATCGACTTGTCGAACTCGATGAGTCGGTACGGCGGGTCCGGCGCGACGCCGAGACCACCCGCGCCGAGCAACGCGTCCTCGGCAAGGAGATAGCCAACAGCTCGGACGAGGACCGTCCGGCTGCCCTCGAAAAGGCCAGCCTCCTGGCCGACGATTACAAGCGACTGTTAGCCGAGGCAGAGGATCTCCAGGCAGAATTCGACGCCATCTGGGTCACCGTCCCCAACCTTGCGCACCCGTCGGTCCCCACGGGGGAGACCGACGCGGACAATGTGGAAATCAAGCAGTGGGGCACTCCACGCTCCTTCGACTTCGAAGTAAGGGACCATCAAGATATCGGCGAATCCCTGGGGATCATTGATGTTGCCGCGGGTGCCAGGGTGTCTGGTTCGAGGTTTGCTTATCTCAAAGGGCAAGCCGTGATGTTGGAGCTCGGTCTGGTTCGCTGGGCCCTCGAG
>RCMY010000292.1_pt1 | contig 51880 bp, 46 predicted proteins | sample 2041341 | NCBI WGS metagenome assembly RCMY01 (sample SAMN09708234, study PRJNA481090) | Marine sediment metagenome, whole genome shotgun sequencing project.
CCGATTTCGCTGGCATCAGAAATGATGCCGAGTCCGTCGCGAAGCCACTGAATGGCAGCGCCAGTCACGAAGATGGAGCCCTCATAGGCGTATACCGGGGCGCTGTCTTCGCCAAGTGTCCACGCCACCGTGGTGAGGAGCCCTTTGACGGCGACCGGCCGCTTCTCGCCAACGTTCATCAGCAGGAAGCTGCCAGTGCCGTAGGTGTTCTTTGTCATGCCCGGTTCAAAACACGCTTGGCCGAACAGCGCCGCCTGCTGGTCGCCGGCAACACCACTGATGGGGATGCCAGCTCCGAGCGCCGTCGAATCTGTAGTGATGCCAAATCGGCCGCTCGACGGCTTCACCTCGGGAAGGGCCGCTATGGGGACGCCGAGAATCTCGCAAAGCTCGTCTGACCATGCCATCTCGTCGATGTCGAACAAGAGGGTCCTGCATGCATTCGATGGCTCGGTCACGTGAGCAGCGCCGCTGGTCAGCTTGTAGATAAGCCACGAATCGATCGTGCCGAGCGCTAGATGCTCGTCGTTGGCGACTCCGCCTTCGTTAAGCAGCCACGATATCTTTGTGCCGCTGAAGTAAGGATCGAGCCCGAGGCCCGTTTTGGCGGTAAACGTAGGAAGGTGCCCGGCCGCTATCAACTTGTCGCAGAGGCCAGCAGTCCGCCTGTCTTGCCAGACAATCGCTCGGTGGAGCGGTTCGCCAGTTCGCCGGTCCCACGCCACAATTGTCTCGCGTTGGTCAGTAATCCCGATCGCGGCGACAGGCTCGTCCAACGACTCGACCAGCTCGGCGACAACACTCTTGATCGCCTCCCAGATCTCACCTGCATCGTGTTCAACCCAGCCCGGCTTGGGGAAGTACTGAGTGAACTCCTGGTATGCCCAGCCACGAATCTGGCTGGCCTTGTCTACGGCAAGGGCGCGAACCCCGGTTGTGCCTGCATCGAGCGAGATCACTACTGACATGCATTAGCCTCCTGCGGTGAAGTGGCCACAAGAGTAGCCAAGGCGCATAGACTACGCCTTCGCGTTCTTTCGAGAACAGACAGCGTCGTCGAAGCGAACACTTCCTAATTCGCGAGTGGCAAAAGCCAGAGGTACTTGTGTTATGCGTGTAGGCGTACTGACCGGCGGTGGTGACTGTCCCGGACTCAATGCAGTTATTCGTGGCATTGTGCGTAAGGGTGAGCACCACTATGGCGATGAGATCATCGGCTTTCACGACGGCTGGCGTGGGGTGATGGACGGCGAATTCGAGTCACTGAACATCGAGCGAATGCGCGGCTTGCTTGGTCGCGGTGGCACCACACTCGGCACGAGTCGGATCTCGCCTCCGCGGGTCGAAGGCGGCATTGAGAAGTGCCAAGCAACCTTCGATCTGCTCGGCTTGGACTGCATCATCGCGATTGGTGGCGAGGGCACACTGTCCTGCAGCAACGAATTTGTTGAGCGCGGTATGCCAGTCGTTGGAGTGCCGAAGACGATCGACAATGACATTGACTTGACCGAGCGGACCTTCGGATTCGACACCGCGGTATCGATCGCCACCGATGCGATCGACCGACTCCACACCACCGGAGAGAGCCACAACCGAGTCATGGTTGTCGAAGTCATGGGACGCCATGTCGGACATATCGCGACCTGGGCTGGAATCGCCGGCGGCGCAACGATGACGCTCATTCCCGAAGAACCCTTCGACATCAGCGCCGTATGCGAAAGCCTGACCCGTCGTCACCGCGAGGGCCGTTATGCGTCCATTGTTGTGGTCGCCGAAGGGGCCAAGCCCCTCGATGGCACGATGGACATCCGCCCTGACGCATACGACGCCTTTGGTCATATTCGATTGGGCGGCATCGCCAACCTTGTTGCAACCGAGATCGAGAGGCGAACGAAGTTTGAGACTCGTGTGACAATCCTGGGCCACGTGCAACGCGGTGGTAGTCCAACCGCGTACGACCGAGTCCTCTCCACCCGATTCGGCGTGCGCGCCATCGAGGCAGTTCACGAGGGGGCGTGGGGCCAGATGGTCGCCCTCCAATCGGCCGAGATCGTGCTCGTCCCGCTCAAGGACGCAATCGCAAACTTGAAAACAGTGCATCCCCAGATTTGGGCAGTAGCCAAAGAGTTTTTCGCCTGATGAAGCGAGTTGAAGCGTTCGCCCCTGGCCGAGTCAACATCATCGGCGAACACACCGACTACACCGGCGGCTTGGTATTGCCGGTGGCTCTCGATGTCGGTCTTCGCGTCACCGGCGAGCGGGGCGGTGATCAGATCATCCTGTCATCCGAGACTGAACCAGACCGTGTAGTGCTGGGGCTTGATGGAGCGGCGATCGATGCCTCTGGCCCAGTTCCTGGATGGGGTGCCTACGTGGCCGAGGTCGTACGGCAACTGCGACCCTCGCAGGGCTTCGTTGGATCGGTGTCGACCACGATGCCGACCGGGGGAACTGGCCTCTCGAGTTCGTCCGCTCTGGCCTGCAGCCTTTTGTTGGCCTTTGGTGCCGAAGGCGACCCCATCGAAATTGCCAAGATGGCGCAACGAGCGGAGGTAGCGGCGACCGGCGTTGAAGTCGGTTTGATGGATCAGATCGCGTCGATGTGCGGCATAGCGCAGCACGCGATTCGCATCGATTGTCGCTCATTCGATGTCGACGCAGTTCCTGTGCCTGACGACATCGATATTCTTGTCGTGCACAGCGGCCAGCCTCGGCTGCTCGTCGACTCCGAATACAGCGATAGGCGAGAGGCGTGCTACGCCGCCGAAGCTGAAATTGGCCCGCTCCGAGACGCAACGCTTGGCGACATCACACAGCTGAATGATCCAGTCCTACGCAAGCGGGCCGAACATGTCATCTCAGAGAACGCCAGGGTCGAAATGGTCATCGCCGCGATGAAAGCAGGCGACATTGCCGCGATCGCCGAACATCTTAATGAAGGTCATCGCAGCCTCTCGGAACTCTTCGAGACCTCGACTCCGATCGTCGACGCGATGGCAGCGCAGCTTCGGGACATACCCGGTGTTTTGGCGGCCCGAATGACGGGCGGCGGTTTTGGTGGCTGTCTCGTAGCGATAAGCGAGCCGGGCGTGCAGCTCGATATTCCAAATTGGTGGATGAGGGCGGAGCCCGGACCCGGAGCAGCCCTCGTCTAGATGGCCAACTTCGTCTATCCGTTGGCCACCGTTGTTTCGGGTGTCTCGGGTGTCTCGGGAGGCTCGCAATTATTGAAGTGTGAGGCGTTTGCGGGGCCCTCGATGGTGGCGGCACCGAACCCCGTAAGCGGTACGGCCTCGCCATTTGTGTCGACCATGACTACGCCCTCTACGAGGTTGAACGTCAGGAACGTGCAGACCAGTTGCGCGCCGATCGGCTCGCGGTTTGGTGAGTCTTTGAATCCAGATAGGGCATCGATGGTTATTGTCAGAATGCCGTCTTGGTCTGGGTTCTCCGGGAGAACGGCGCCAAGCGAGACCAGCACATAGGTGATGAGGTCGGGTTGCTCAGCGCGGTCGGCTTCGTTCGGGCCCCCGACGAGCACCTCGTAGGCATCTTGGAGCGATGGAGCATCTTCTGTTGGTCGTTTGCTAAGGGTCAATGCACGCGGATCTGTGCTCAAGACCCAATAGGGAAGGAGCTTGAACTCGGTCAACTCTTCAACCGGCTCGGCCGTGGTTGGGCTGTTGCTCTCGAGAAGGTCGTAGGGGACCGCGGTGATCGGTGATGCGGCGGTGTCTTTGGGTATGGAACAGCCCGCAAAGACTGCGAGAAGGCCGGTCGCTATCGCGGAGCGTTTAATCCAGGTGTTCACGATGCCATCACCTCTCCTTCTTCCTCATCTTCGGCGAGTGGTAGGCGGACATAGAAGACGGCGCCAGACTTTCCGTCGTCGCGGTCTCGTACTCCCAGAGCGCCCTTGTGTAGTCGCACATGCTCGTATGCGAGTGAGAGTCCAAGGCCTGCTCCCTTTGCTGACTCTCGGCGACCGGCATCAGCGCCGGCTCGGGTAAAGCGGTCAAAGATCCGTTTCTGATCGACGGTCGGGACACCAGGGCCGAGGTCTTGCACGAGGATCTCAACTTCGTCTTCATTGATCTGTTGATAGGAGATGACTTCGACGCCGCCGCCATACTTCAAGGCGTTGTCGATCAGGTTGATGAAGACTTGAGCCAATCGGCGTTTGTCGGCGATGACGAGCAGGGTTTCGTCGTCAGGGAGATAGTCGATTGGCGTTTCGGGGCTCCTTGACTGCTTCACCACGGCGTGGAGAAACTGCGAGACCGCGATGAGCGACTCGTCGAGTTGAGCCGCCCCGGCGTCGATACGTGAGATCTCAAGCAGGTCCTCAACTAAGGTGCTGAATCGCCGCAGGTCTTGGCTCAGAAGCTCAACAGCTTGGCTGGCGGCATCGGGTAGCTCGTGCTGGCGACGCTCAAGCACTTCGACCGAAGCGGTCAGGGTCATCAGCGGCGATCGGAGCTCGTGGCTCACGTCAGATGCGAATCGTTCGTCACGTTCGATCCGGGCTGCAAGCGCGTCGACCATGTCGTTAAACGACGATGAAAGGCCTCGAAGGTCGGGGTCAATAGCCGGATCGAGTCGGGTCGAAAAGTCGCCGGCGGCAATGGCTTCGGCGGCTGAGGTCACTGAGGCGATCGGATGGAGCGATCGTCTGGCCGTGTACCAGCCGAGGAGCGCCCCGAGCAGTGATGCCGAGACCGTCACGCCGATGAGTACGGTTCGAAGGCTGTTGAGCGTGTCTTCAAGTTCGGTAAGTGGCACTATCTCGTAGTATTCGCTTTTGACGTCGGCAATCCACAAGCCGATTCCTAGCTGTGTTCTGCCGTCTTGGGAAAAACGGTATTGGCCCGCCTGGCCGGTTTGGACAAGGACCTTTAGTTCTGCGGGGATGTCTCGGCTGAGCAGGCCGCTGGGAGATCGGGGATCGTCGCCTTGCACGATCAGAACAACCTTCGCTCCGTTCGTGCGCAACGTGTTTGTCAACACCGTGGCAACTGCGTCTTCGGCCTCGGCCGCCTCTGCGCTTGTTGAACCGGTGGCCGCGGCAATTGTAATAAGGCCGTTCTCGATGTCGCGAGCGTTTCGCCAGGCTTGGGCCTGAGCCGACTCGCTTGCCTCTTCGAGAAGGTTCGCCTGCAACAGCAAGTAGGTCGCCGTCGCTACCGCCGAGGTGAGCAGCAGCGCACCAAGCGAGAAGATAACTGTGATGCGGCTCGCGAGGCCAAGACGCCGCCGACGTGGGGTCATACCTACGGCTGAAGCTTGTAGCCCAGGCCGCGAGACGTGACAACGTAGCGGGGGCTCGCTGCGTCGGCTTCGACCTTGGTGCGGAGCCGCCGGATGTGCACGTCGACAAGGCGACCGTCGCCGAAGTAGTCGTAGCCCCAGACACGTTCGAGGAGGACCTCGCGGCTGAATACCTTGCCGGGTTGGGAGGCGAGTTCGACAAGTAGCTTGAACTCGGTTTTGGTGAGATGTAGCTCTTCACCATCCTTGAGTACGACGCCCTCATCGGGGCTGATCTCGAGCGTTCCGACCTTCACCCTGCTCATGTTTGGCGAATCAGAGGATCGAACTCGGCGCAACATGGCGCGAATCCGGGCGGACAGCTCTTTCGGAGCGAACGGCTTGGTGAGGTAGTCGTCGGCTCCCGCTTCGAGACCGGCGACAACGTCGTGTGTGTCAACCCTGGCGGTCACCATGATGATGGGCACGTCGCTCAGCCGTCTGATCGACCGGCAGACCTCAAACCCATCGATGCCAGGCAACATAATGTCGATCAACACAACGTCGTGATCGTCGCCCGAAAAAAGATCAAGGGCTCGCTCACCGGTGTTTGCCTCGGTGACGGTCCAACCCTCGTCTTCAAGGGCGAGCCGCACAGCCTTACGAATCCGGTCATCGTCTTCAACAGTCAGAATTCTGGTACCCACAGTTGTCTACTGTGGCCCAAATTGAGCCGGATTTCCTGTCATCTGCGAATCTTCGGTCTCATCGATTGCTCGAAGTAGCGGGTACTTGCGGCGTGCTCACGATTTTTACATCGAGATATGCCAACTCCTATCAGGGAAGTTGGAGGCTATTCGTCGATGACCGTTGCTTGGAGCTTGCGGCGGAGTGGGTCGAATATTGTTGGGCCCGCGGCCACGAGAAAGCTCTCGTCTGGTCGATCGGAGGTTAACCCCGACACGATCGCTCCCGCTTCTGTGGCGATGATCCAACCGGCTGCGAAGTCCCAATAGTTGAGGCCACGTTCGTAATAGCCGTCGGCGAGTCCGGCAGCGACTGCACACAGGTCGAGGGCCGCGGATCCGGCACGTCGAATGTCTCGAATATCAGGTAGGAGTTGAGCGATTACAGCCCCCTGAGCCGCTCGCCGCTCTGGTTGGTAGCCGAACCCGGTAGCGATTAGTGAGACCCCAAGTGACTCTGGCGTGGTGCACGAGATTGGTTCTCCGTTGACGGTGGCACCGCCACCGCGCCGTGCGGCGTAGAGGAGACTGGCTGCTGGTTGGTAAACCACGCCGACTACAACCTCGCCGTCGACCTCGGCCGCGATCGAAACTCCGTAGTCGGCGCGGTTGTAGACGTAGTTGGTCGTGCCGTCGATGGGGTCGAGGATCCAGCGGACGCCGCTCGTTCCCGGTGAGTCTGCACCCTCCTCGCCTACGATCGCATCGTCTGGCCGCTGGGCAAGAATGCCACGCACGAGGTGCGCTTCGACCGCTTTGTCGGCGGCCGTCACTAGGTCGACAGGCGAACTCTTGGTATCTGGGTCGGCGGCAGCGCCGGCCCGCATCGAGACGGCCAATGCCCCGGCGTCGTACGCCAATCTGGAGGCGAGTGCGAGAAGCTCAGCGTGTGTCGTTGTCATCTGGGTGCTTCACCACATTCCATTCATTCATCGCCCTGAGCGTAAGCGAAACGATGATGCCGACGCCGACGGCGCAGCCGACGCCCCCGAGGAGCGCTCCAAGCGCGGCGATGATGCTGTTGCCTTCAGTGAGCAGGTCGGCGACCCCGTAGCCGATCAGCGCTCCGAGTAATCCGCCGACAAGAACACCAATAAGCGAAATCACTCGGGCCTGAAGTGGGGGAGCGGCATTGACGGGTTGGGGGACTCGTAGCCCGTCGAATGGCACCGCGGCCACCTTGTTATTCTCTTCGGCTGGATCAGCCGACTCCATGCTTGGCATGCACGCAGCGTATTGTCTTCGTGGTCCAACCAAACTGACCGTGCGGATCTGGCGCCGATCTGGCAAGCTGTCGCAATGTCAGCCGAGCCCTATCTCCCCGAGATCCAACCAGACGGGATGCGCCATTGGACCGTCGCTGGCGGCGCGGTGCGAATCGACGATCACGTGTTGATTGTGCAGAACAAGCGGAGGAACGGCGAAACCGATTGGTCAACACCAGGGGGCGTGATCGATCCCGGCGAAGCGCCGCTGCAGGCGCTTACTCGCGAGGTACTCGAAGAAACCGGTCTCACGGTGAAGCAATGGGGAGCGCCCATCTACTTGGTGCAGGTCATTGCCCCGACGCTTGGGTTCAAGCTGGATGTGGTTGCATTCGAAGCGATTGGATTCACCGGTGAGATCAGACTTGAGGATCCGGATGGCATTGTGATCGACGCGGAGTTCGTGCCGCCGACAGCGGCCATCGAACGCATGCACAATGCGCCACGATGGGTGGCTGAGCCGTTTGGCGCCTACCTGAGCCAGGGTGTCGACGACGGTCGCCGGTTCGGATACCGGGTTGATGGGCCATCGCGCCACGAACGGACCGTCACGCGAGTCGAGTAGTGGCTAGCCAGCCTCGACAAGCGCAGTGATCGCCTTTGGCGTACGTAAGTTCGGCATCGTCGTTAGGGTATTTTGATGCCACCCGGGTCGCCGGTCGCCACAATTCTTCATGTCGACATGGACGCGTTCTATGCGTCGGTGGAGATCCGCGACAATCCTGAGCTACGAGGCAAGCCGGTCGTGGTTGGGGCTTCAGGGTCGCGAGGGGTCGTTGCTGCCGCCAGTTATGCCGCCAGGGTCTTCGGCGTGAAATCGGCGATGCCGAGTATTCGGGCCAAGCAACTGTGCCCCGACGCAGTGTTCATCTCGGGCGATCATGCCCGATATGGCGAAGTGAGCCAATCGATCATGTCGATCTTTTCGGAGGTTACGACGCTCGTTGAACCCCTCTCGCTCGACGAAGCCTTCCTCGATGTCACCGGTGCCGTTCGTCTTCTTGGATCTCCCTATGAGATTGCTCGCACGATACGTAAGCGGATCTGGGAGGTTGAGCGGCTGCATTGTTCGGTAGGGATTGCGTCAACGAAACTGGTCGCGAAACTGGCAAGTGGTGCGGCAAAACCTCAGATCCAGGGTCGGCAAGTGAATCGCGGTCTAGGCATCATGCTTATCGAACCTGGCGAAGAACCGGCATTCCTCCGGCCGCTTCCGATTAGGGCGATGTGGGGTGTAGGACCAAAGACGGCTGAGCGGTTAGCGACCCTCAGAATCGTTACGGTTGGCGACCTGGCCGACATTCCCCTCGAATCTCTCATTGCGACGGTCGGCGATGCGAGTGGTCGGCATCTCCATGACGTCGCCAACGGTCGCGACCATCGGCCGGTCGTGTCCGACCGTGGGGTCAAATCGATCAGTCACGAGGAGACCTTTGCGACTGACCTCACCGATCGAACCCGGTTACAAAGAGAACTCGTCCGCATGGCTGACTCCGTGGCTCGCAGAGCGAGAGACGCGGGGCTCAAGGGGCGAACCGTCAACCTCAAGGTTCGATACCCGTCGTTCCAGACGTTGAGCCGGTCGCTGACCCTTGGCGCCGCGACTGATTCCGGCGTCAAGATCGTAACCACCGGCGCTGCGCTGCTCGATGAACTGAACTACCACCAAGGTGTTCGCCTTCTCGGGGTCGGGTTGTCAAACCTTGTTGCCGAGAGCGTTGCCCAACTTTCGTTCGATGAACTTCTGCCTTCTGACGCAACGTCCAACGGCCCTGGTGATGTTGCCTGGGAGCGCGCCGACAGCGCAATCGATGACATTCGGAGTCGATTCGGAACATCGGCAATCGGACCGGCAACCATTCTGTCACGAGACGGTTTGAAGACAAAGGTTGAGGGCGAAGGTGCCTGGGGGCCAGATTTCCCCAGTTCAGAGACGTAACTGGAGGCGGGGAAGCGACGAACACGGGTGATTGTTTACCTCGAAATCAGGCCGTTCGGTCCTGGTTAGGGCCGTTGGCCTGCGATATTCTTCATCAAGCGCGTTGTACCGGGCGTGAGACTGCGCGAGACTGACAAACACACCGCCCGTCGATGTGAAAAGTATCGGTCAGTTTCTGCTGGGCATCGCCTGCGATGTCTCGTTCTTGGTAGGAAGAAAATGCCGCTCTCTGAAAATGAACAACGGATTCTTGACGAGATCGAGAATCATTTGCATTCCAGCGACCCAAGGCTGGCCCGCGAGGTTGGCCGCACGCGCGCCGACGCTCCTCGCACTGGATCAATGCGTTGGTCGATTGCTGGGCTGCTAATTGGCCTCGGCATAGTTCTCGCCACGCTCCAGATTCACTTTCTTCTTGCGTTCCTGGGATTTGTCGTGATGATTGCCTCGATGGTCGGCCTCGAACGGCAGCTGAGAAGCATCGGCCGATCAAGCCTCGATCAGGTTGCTACGGCCATTCGTTCAGCGAATCCGTCGATTAGGCGAGATGCTCCCGCCGACGACGCCGGCGACCAGTAAAAGCCTCGTAAACGCTTGCCAACTTGTTTGGTTATTTTAGCTGAACCAGGTGCGGGGGTCGATGTCTCGCCGCCACCGCTGGCGTGCACTCACTCGCTCGTGAACTCGCCCGATAACCGCACGGCTCGACTGCAGTGCCGCGTCGGCTGACGAGTCGTCGGCCGACGCCGGATCGTAGAGCGACATCGTGGCGACATTCGATAAGGCGGCAAGAGGCTCAGCCTCAAGGCGTCGGTCGCGGCCGGCTCGGTCGGCAAACTCGTTTCGCGTCTCGGCTGGATCACGCCGAAGGCCCAGTGACCGATTGAGCTCGTCGACGGTCTCGGTCCAGGCCAGGTCGACCTTCTCCTGGGGTGTATGTGCCTTTGTGCGTCGAAGCATCAGTCTCATCTGGCGAATGAGTGGTACTGCAACCAGATACAGAGCGATGAGTGCGAAGAACCCGAGAAGCCAAACGGGTGGTTGCCACGCTTCTTTCGGAGTGACAAGAGGGGGGACTTCTTCGCCGGGCAGAAGGTCGGGTCCGTCGATGTCGCCAGGGTTGTTTCGAGGCACCGTGACCGGGTCTCCCGGCGTATCGGTTGCATCATCGAGAGAAGACTCAGCCGCATCCTGGCTTGCTGACTGCCCCGTGTAGGCCTGACCTGCGGGTGCTCCGCGGTTTGGGGTTGGTTCGAATGCAACCCAGCCGTATTCGCCTAACCACACTTCGGGCCACGCATGGGCGTGTCGCCCACTGATTTGGTAGACGTTTTCTTCGCCCTCCACCTTGTCGCCCCAGGTATACCCGATGGCGACGCGGGCGGGGATCCCGAGCTCTCGAGCCATGAGCGCAAACGTGCCGGAGAACTGTTGGCAGAAGCCGATCTGCTCGTCGAGGAATTGCTCGACGGGATCGCCAACTCGGGGGCTGAGGTCGAGACTGTACTGGAATGCGCGAAAGTGATTCTGAAGTGCCAGCGCTCGGTCGTAGTCAGTGGCAAGACCATCGGTGATGGCCACCGCTTCGCTACGGATTCTCGTCGACAGGTTGTCTGGCAGGTCGAGGTAGACATCAGCGATGTCGGACGGAATGGACTCGCTCGCCGACTGCAGTTCCTCGGCCGTGAAGAGAGGAATGACCGATTCAAGTGTGTAGGTATCTCCGGGTCCGAAGGCCGCCGTGTCATCACCGTCAATCGTCAGTGTGGCGTTTTCCTTGTTCCAGCTCAGGGGAACGCTTGAGTCAATGACCCGGGAGGTCGCATACGCGGCGGGCGCCCAGATCTCGCCCACGTTGTCGATAGTAAGGTTGTCGATGGTGACCGTGTATTCGATCGTCGCAGTTGTGCCTGGCGAAGTCAGGATCGCATCGACTTCGCCCTCGGCCTTCACGAACGAGGTTGACGTTGTCCAGACCGCTCGTTCACCGTCGTACTTCTCGAGGCCGCTCACTCGCCAATACTGCGGCGACTCGGTCTCGACCCTGAACAATGGAACGTTGCTCTGTTCGACAAGCCGCTGACCAATCTCGACAAATGGGGTGATCGGACTGCGGGTCGGCGTCGACGTGGTGCGGAATGAGTAAATCTCGTCAGACTCGCTGCCGGGAAGAAACGGTGTTGCGGCGATACCAGTGAGTAATGCCAAGCAGCTCACCGCAGCAGCTGAACGCACAACGGCACTCGGACCCCGGGTCTTGTCTGACGCCAACCACAAAAACGATGTCCGCAGGGTGGCCCATCGTTGCACGATGGCCCATACGATAACTGCGGCGCCAAATACGAGAGTGCTGAGAAGCTGGGATTTGCCCGAGCCCAATACCGAGGCGAAGCTAAATATCAAGACCGCCGGAAGAACGGGTTCGAACGCGAGTCGGAGACGAAGGGCGGCCCAGTCGGTCAGCGTTGCCATCATCCAGGCCGCCACGATGACACCAGCGACAAACCCATCGACTGTCTCGATGGGTGCTCGAACCTTGCGGTATTGCTCAGCGCCGAGTTCGGTGAGCTGACGAAGCTGATCTTGGGTCGCCCCCGTTGGCACTATGCCCCACTGCTGGGTGCCAGGAGCGAAGCGCTGGGAGAGGAGTAGTGCGAGCCCAAGGACCGAGAGGAGAAGGGCGGGTGCTATCGGTACGCGGAGACGACGAAGCACAGCAGCCAGAAGGCTGGCTGCAATGGCGCTTCCAATGGCTGCAGTCACCGGTGCTTGTTCGACGAATAGTCGTACGAAACCGTACGACGCGGCCGGGACCAGAAGCGCCGAGGCGATTTCGAGTAGAAGTGGCGGGTGTTCGACACGCTCGCTCATCGCTGCCCCACCATCATCGTCTCAACAGCGAGCGGATCATCGCTTGGCGCCATTCATCGGGGAAGTCGTTATGACCGTCGTGCATGACGCAACCGGGTGGGGGAGTTGAGCCAAGTGGCTGGCAAACGATCGGTATAACACGGTCATAGCTTCGCACAGCTCGGTTGACGGCTTGGGTCAGTTGGTCGCTGGGGATGCCTGTGATGATGATCAACGTGCCGCCTTGGCCGATCCGACGATGTCGATCGACGGTACGAATGAGCGAGGCAATCTCGGTCGTGCCGAGCGTGGCGAGTCGCTCATCGACTCGATCGAGGTCAGACCTGTTTCGAATGTCGGTCGCTTCATGCTCGGCCGTGGTCACAAAGCGAACGAGTTCGTCGCTGATGCGGGCGGCATGGAGGACCGACGTTGCTGCCGCCATGGCACGGTCGAGACCTTGCTCGTCGTACATGCCGGTCCGACGGTCGAGGATTACGGTGATTCGGCCGGTCTTTGGCTTCTCGTCTTGTCGGACTATCAGCTCGTCTTGCCTAGCCGTTGCCCGCCAGTCGACGCGACGGAGATCGTCGCCGACCGTGTACGGACGCAAGGCATAGAATTCGTCGCCGCCTACCGACAGCGTTCGGCTTCGCTGGTCTTCAGCCGTTGGATCATTGCCCGCTCGAGCCTTCAGCGTGCCGAGGGCATACAGGTGCGGCCGGACCAGAACGGTGACCCGACTGCCTGCCTCCAGGGTGGAGCGAAACAGGCCAAGCGGGTCCGTAAGAGTGATGCCGAGTGGACCAAGTGCGAGTAGGCCGCGACGCTGAGCCGGGATCCGAAACGCAAACTCTGATCGACCCGTTCGGCGAATGGGCGCAAGGTGAATTGTGGGCCCCTTGGCGTCGTCAATTTTGTCGTCGACACGGAGCACTGGTGTGGCGAACGATGCCTCGTTGGTCAAGACGAGGTCGACTCGGACTGGTTGTCCGGCGCGAGGGGTTGCTGGCGTGATCTGGCGAGACACACGAAGACTGACGCGCGATAGGGCGAGGTACAGCCATGAGAAGAAGAGCGCAGCCAGCGCCGCGGCGCCCAAATAGTAGAACTCGATCGTGCCAAGGAACCGTCCGAGTACAACCCCGACGGCCCCTGCGGTCGCGAGTGCGACGCCAGCACGAGTCGGCCAGATCAAAAACGGCCGCCAGGAATAGGAACGGCGCCGAGTAGATCGTTGATTACCGATTCAGGGTCGGTGCCTTGGAGAAGAGCCTCGGGGTGCAGAACAAGGCGGTGCGAGACGACTTCGGCTGCGACGGCCTTAATGTCATCGTCGATGACAAATGATCGGCCTTGGGATGCCGCCCGCGCTCGGCTTACTCGCTGGAGCGACAGTGTTGCACGGGGGGACATTCCGAGGGCGATGGCGTGGTGTCGTCGCGTTGCCTCGGCGATGTCGACAAGGTAGGACCTGAGCTCGGGAGCGATCCGAACACGATTGACGATTGCCGCCATTGCCGAGATGTCGCGAATCGAGGCGACTGCCTTCACCTCGGATAGGACAGTGTCGCTTTGGTGCGTCTCCAAGATTGCGAGTTCGTCGGCGCGTTCGGGGTATCCAACAGAAATTCGCATGAGGAACCGGTCGAGCTGACTCTCAGGAAGGGGGTAGGTGCCTTCCTGCTCGATTGGGTTCTGAGTGGCGAGGACCATGAATGGCCTTGGGAGCATGTGGGTCTGACCGTCGACGGTGACCTGGCCCTCTGCCATTGCTTCGAGAAGTGCAGACTGAGTCTTTGGCGACGCACGGTTGATTTCGTCGGCGAGCACAAGGCCAGCGAAGATGGGGCCAGGACGAAACTCGAATGTGGAATCGCTTCGGTTCCAAATGCTGATGCCGGTGACATCAGCCGGAAGGAGATCGGGAGTGAACTGGATACGGCCAAGGTTGGCGTCGAGGCTTCGGCTGAGCGCCTTTGCCACCGTTGTCTTTCCGACCCCTGGGACATCCTCGATCAGGATGTGGCCGCCGGCAACAAGGCAGAGCAGCACGCTCTCGATCACGCGCGGTCGCCCGCGGACAACAGTCGCAATGTTGTTAGCGATCGCGCTGAACGCGGTAGCGAACTTCTGCGCAGTTTGATCGTCGAGCTGGGTCAGGTCATCACTTGGCACTGACAGCGCCCCTTCATCTTTGGCTCCTGGCACCATAGCCGCAGAGCCTGTTGCTTTGGTTTCATCAAGAGAGTTAGGGCCGATGACATCGTGTCGCTATTTCGAGATCGCGTAGGCTGGCCAGATGACAACGCACACGGGTCTTACGCTCGCTATTGATATTGGGGGCACGAAGCTGGCAGCCGGTCTTGTTAACCGCCAAGGATCCTTGCTCGAGCGAGTGCAGTGCCCAACTGGGCACGAAGCCGATGACGACAAACTCTTTGAGTCGCTGACAGGGCTGCTCGATCGCCTTGGCCAATTCGATCAGTACGACGTGTGTGGTGTTGGCTGTGGCGGTCCGATGGAACAGGGCGGGGTAACGGTGTCGCCACTGAACATTCCTGCGTGGCGTAGGTTCCCGCTGCGTCAACGGCTCATCGACTACACCGGCCTTCGCGTGTTCGTCGACAATGATGCAAAGGCGCTTGCTCTCGCTGAAGGTTGGGTTGGCGGAGCAATTGGCCAACCCAACTACATCGCGATCGTCGTGTCGACCGGCGTTGGGGGAGGGATTGTGCTCGATGGGAGGCTGCTCGATGGTGGCTCAGGAAATGCTGGGCACATCGGTCACGTGGTAGTGAACCCTGGCGGCTTCAAGCTCGCCGGGCACGTGCAAGGAGTGTTGGAAGCCGAGGCATCGGGAACCGCAATCGCCGCTCAGCTTGGCATCTCGGCTCAGGATGCGAGCCAAGACGAGATGGTCCGGGTCGGGACGCTTGTCGGTCAAGCGGTCGGGTCTGTCGCCAACTTGCTCGACCTCCCCCTTGCCGTGGTCGCTGGCTCCGTGGCGCTTGGGTTCGGCGAACCATTCTTCGCCGCGGCCCAGACCGAGGTAGATCGGATCTGCCAGCTCGACTTCAGCAAAGGGACCCGAATTGTCGCTGCGTCGTGCGGCGATAGTGGGCCTCTCATCGGCGCCGCCGCAGTCGGTTTGCGCGGTATTGGTGACTTGGCAATTGGTTGATGAATCTGGGGCGAGAGGTGAGCGCTGACGAGCGCTTCTGACTGCTATCTTCTCACGAATGCTCCTCGCCGAAACTAGCGCCCGCGACTCCTTCGTTTCGCTTCATGTGACCGCAACTGCATGGATCGGGCTCGCCGTCGCACTCTGCGTCATGCTCGCCATCGACCTAATTCGTCATCGTGACGACCATGAGCCATCAACTCGCGAGGCGTTGCTCGAGACGCTTGTCTGGATCTCATGCGGTCTGGCGTTCTCCGGCGTCGTGTGGTTCGTCTACGGATCTGGTGCGTTCAGCGAATACCTGGCCGGCTACCTGATCGAGAAATCTCTCAGTATCGACAACGTCTTTGTGTGGTCGATTCTGTTTACATCAATGTCGATCCCGGTGAAGTTCCAGCACCGTGTGCTGTTCTGGGGCATCTTCGGGGCACTCGCATTGCGTCTGGGTTTCATCCTGCTTGGTACGACACTCATCGATCGGTTCTCGTGGCTGCTCGTCGTTTTTGGACTGTTCCTTGTGGTGACAGGAATTCGGATATTCCGCCACAAAGACGATGAGGGTGACACCACGTCAACCGCCGGGCTCGGCTTGTTGAAACGCATCATGCCGGTCAGCGATGAGCTCGATGGGCACAAATTCTTCACCAAGAAGAACGGCGTTCGAGCGGCCACCCCGCTATTCGCGGCGCTGGTCGTTGTCGAGTTCACCGACGTAATCTTCGCGCTCGACTCGGTTCCTGCGGTGCTTGCCGTGTCGAACGAGCCATTCATCGTGTTCGCGTCAAACGCATTCGCCATCCTCGGCCTACGGGCGATGTACTTCTTGCTCGCCAATGCTCGCCAACGGTTCCATTATCTGTCGCATGGACTGGGCGCCATTCTGGTATTTGTCGGCCTCAAGATGACCTTCAGCCACTGGTATCACCTCGATACCTACCTCTCGCTGGCGATCATCGTGGCGATGCTGGTCACCGCCGTTGTATTCAGCGAACGCAAGGCCCGCGCCGCTCACTCCGTTCGCTAACCGCCTTTGTTCGCTGGCGCTCACAAACGCGCAGCCGATGACGACCATCGCTAGATATCGTTCCTACGTAGGGAAAGTCTTTTTCCACTCGAGCCAGGTGATGAGATCGTCGCCTCTCATGGCGGTGTCGCCGTCACCGCCGTAGGCCGTCTCGAGTCGGAAATGCAGCCAGCCTCGGTCGGGGACTGGCAGGAACGGGCGACGACGCCACCATCGTTGTGGCGCGAGTTCGGCGGCGGCGCCAATTGCGGTACGCCACAGGTCGGGACGTCTGGAGAGGCACCGAAGCGCCTCACCAGACAAACCGGGAACAAGTCGGCTAAGCACGCCTAGTTATTTGGGCGTGTCACGCCAAGAGCCGCTGTCAGCCCGTGGCTCTTTGGGGAGGCCGAGCACCATCTCGCCGATGATGTTGCGTTGCACTTGGCTGGTACCGGCGTAGATCGTGCCAGCCCTGGCGTTCAGGAACGTGCCAATCCAGCTTCCCGAATTGTTGGGAGCGCCTGGTGAGTCAGTCGAGAACGCAGAGGATGGGAACTTGCCGTCGATGACCATGGCGTTGGCGCCGAGGATGTCGATCGCAAGCTCGGTCGACACCTTGTGGTATTCCGACCAGAACAGCTTGAACGTTGATGCATCGGGTCCGGGATGATGGCCTGCGAGGAAGCGAGTCAGCGTACGCATGCCCAAGTAGCGCATGATTTGGGTGGTCGAGTAGCAGGCTGCAAGTCGCTGGCGGATGACGGGATCGTCGGCCTTGCCTTGCTCTTTGGCGAGCGCCGCAAGACGCTCGAACTCGACGCCGAAGAGGACGGGCGTAGTTGCCGCCGCCTCGCCTCGCTCGAATCCGAGCAGGGTCATTGCAACACCCCAGCCGCCGTTTACTTCGCCGATGACGTTCTCTTTCGGTGCCTTGGCATCAGTGAAGAACACCTCGTTGAACTCTGAATCGCCCGAGATCATCTTGATCGGTCGAACTTCGACGCCCGGTTGGTCCATAGGGACAAGCAGGAAGGTGATGCCGCGGTGCTTCTTTGCGTCAGCATCGGTGCGTGTGAGAACAAAGATCCAATCGGCTAGGTGGCCAGCGGAGGTCCAGATCTTCTGGCCATTGATGACCCACTCGTCGCCGTCGAGTTCGGCCTTGCAGCCGAGGTTTGCGAGGTCTGAGCCCGCATTTGGCTCGGAGTAACCCTGGCACCAGGTGTCTTCGCCCGAGATGATTCGAGGCAAGAAGTGCATCTTCTGCTCTTCTGTGCCCCAGGTCAGGATGGTGTTGCCGACCATCTGAATGCTGAAGGCGTCGTTTGCGCCACCGGATGGTACGCCTGCCTTCGCAAACTCTTCCGCCATGACGACGGACTCCATTGAGGAGAGGCCGGCACCGCCGTATTCGACGGGCCACGAGGTGGCGAGGAGCTGATTATCGCGGAGGATGCCGCGCCATTCGTTGGTGAACTGATGGGCCGTTTCTGGGTCGAGCGCTCCGATTCCTTCCCAGCTGGCGGGAAGGTGCTCGGCGAGAAACGCTTGGATCTTTTCGCGGAATGTGTCGGCCTCGGCCGGATACGTGGGTTGCATAACAAGAATCTAGACCAACCGGTCAAGTGCAAGTCAAGCGGTGGAGGCCATCGAGGAACAGATTGAGTGTTTTCTGTCGATCGAGCGGGTGGGGAAGGCCGACCTCCATCTGCTCGATGTCAAGGCCGGTTGGCACGAATTCTGGCCTCAGAAGTGCGGTATTGAGTTGCCAGGGCCAACCCTCAACGACGAGACACTGGAAGCGTGCACCCTCTTTCGTGCGTCGCTGGGAGAGACCAACGACCTTGCGTCCCTCGACTGTTACTTCACCAGGGCCGAGGCCGGCAAAGCAGATCGCTTGGCCTTCGGTTCGGTGGAGGAGCGGCCCGACGTGGACCGACACATTGCTCTCGCCTAGCTCTCGTAGGGATTGGGCCCACAGGTTCCCGAGCCAGTGGAACGATCGGCCGACGTCACCAAGCCACAGATGGTGGGTCGGCGGAATGATGACGTCGATCCAAAGTGATCGGTCAGGTTCGACCACAACCAGGCCGCCACCTGATCGTCTGCCGCAGACCTCAATCGCGTTGGCATCTGCATAGGCGAGGTCGATGACCTCCGTGCTCTGTCTGCTCCCTATAACCGCGGCGGGACGAATCAGTTGATGAAGCCAGATCGCGGGCGTTGTACTAAGCGTCGGTCGTGACTCGTGAAAGGTAGCGGCCGACCCAACAGTCGAAACGAGGCGCCAGCCAGCTTCGCGAAGAGCGTGTGCGGAGGGATGGTCGAACCGGAGAAGAGGGGAGAGTGGCGGCGGCGTCACGGTTCAATCGTAGGAGCAGTGGTCTCACGCGCGGGATCGAAAGCCGTTCGAAAATCTTTACCCAATGTGGTGAGGTAAACGCTAGCTGCGTTGAACCCGACTGACGTTGCCAAAGACAGCCCGTTGGACGAACGAGCGTTCGTCACGCAATGTGCTGCGTTGACCGCAGAATGTGTCGAAATGGTTGATAAGTGGGGACAAGTGTCATATGGTGTCACGCAGTGGAGGACAAGCCCAATCTAGTTCGGGTAAGTCCACCAACAAGTTTCAATCCGGCTTCGGCTGGCCCTCGAGAAGTAGGTTCCGGTTGTTCGTTGGTGAACACGAGCATTCGCTTGACTCCAAAGGTCGAGTTGTGTTGCCAGCTGATTACCGAGCCCTTGTTGTCGATAAGGGTTTCGTAATGGAACTCGACGACTGTCTCGGGTTATGGAGTGAGGAAGGCTTCAAAGAAGTTTCAGCAGAAATCCAGCGACAGCGAGATGCGCAGCAAATTTCCATTACTGCGTACCGAGAGTTTTTCTCCAGCGTCAGCGATGTCAAGCTCGACAGCGCCGGCCGCATCTCTCTCCCAAGGGCTCTCCTGGAGTCGAAGGGTTTCGGATCACAGGTCGTCGTGGCCGGTGCTCTAACTCGTGTCGAAATTTGGCCAGCCGATCGCTACCAGGCGCTCCAAGGCACCACCGATGCAAAGGCCGAAGTGGCCGCAGCGGTACGAAGTTTTCTCTAAATCGCCCAGTAGTACTACCACCCACCGCACACCGAAAGGAGAGCTAGCGACATACGTTTCGAATCGTTCATCGGTTACCCTTCGGGAGCTGTTGATGGGTAACTTCTGCCCCACAACTCCGCCCGCTACCCCTCAAGTGAGTCCAGGAGAGAAAACCCTGGCTTGCGCTCAGTTTCCGAGGGGTTACCGATGGCCGAAGCGAGCAGTCGCTCGGAGATCATGCTGGACGATCCACGCCTCGATGGCCCCTCAGACGAAGAAGCTGAGCAAGCCACGGCATCCGGATCGTCCTTTGCCCACCAGCCAGTCATGCTGGCCGAAGTAGTCTCCGCTCTCACCGAGGCGCCATCCGGAACTGTTGTAGATTGCACCCTTGGCGGTGCCGGTCATGCGGCAGCCCTTTTGGCGGCCGCTCCACACCTGAGCCTCATTGGTATCGACCGAGATCCTGTTGCACTCGCCGCCGCCACTGAGCGACTGGCCGAGTTTGGCGAGCGAGGCACCGTGGTACGAGCACGGTTTGACCAACTCGCACAGGTTCTTGACGACGCAGGCGTCAACGAGATCGCAGGCTTCCTCTTTGACCTCGGCGTGAGCTCCCCCCAACTTGACCGCGCTGACCGAGGCTTCAGTTTCCGAAACGATGGCCCGCTTGATATGCGGATGGATCAGACGAGTGGTCGCACGGCAGCCGACATCGTGAACTTTGCCGAACATGGTGAGATCGCAGGGATCCTCCGGCGTTACGCCGATGAGCGATTTGCTGGCCGCATTGCGTCGGCGATCATCTCGAATCGGCCGATCGAATCCACCAGCCGCCTTGCTGAAGTCGTTGTCGCCGCCATCCCTGCCGCCGCTCGGCGGAAGGGTGGCCACCCGGCCAAGCGAACCTTCCAGGCGCTTCGCATTGAAGTCAACGACGAGCTTTCGATCCTCCGACCCGCCCTTGAGACTGCGGTCGAGCGGCTGTGCGTTGGCGGTATTGGCATCGTCCTCACGTATCACTCGGGTGAGGACCGGATCGCTAAAGACGTCATTCGCAGCAATAGCACCGTTGATGTGCCGCCTGGACTGCCAATAGCGGCGGCAGAGCCGGACTTTGTCGCGCTACGACCTCTAGCGCGCAAGCCGAGCGCCGAGGAACTTGCGAGCAACCGGCGATCGGCAAGCGTACGAATGCGCGGCATCCGCCGTCAGAACGATGGACAGGTGGCGGCATGACCAGCGCAGCGCAACAATCACGACAACGGGCCACGGGTAAGGGCGCGACATCGAAGTCTCAGCGCCCTCGGCTGCGGGTCATCGACCACAGCAAGCTCAAACGAGAATCCCGTCGGCGCACCGTTGTTATTGGTGTCATTCTGTTCGTTGCGGGTTGCCTTTTTGTTACTGCGTTTGTCCAGGCGACATTGGTTCAGCGCCAGCACCGACTCGATCAGATCAACTCCGAAATTGTTGTCGCTAAAGAACGAAGCGCCCAACTCGAGCGGGACGTCATGATCGCATCGGCCCCAGTCGTGATCGTCGAACGAGCCGAAGTGCTCGGAATGGTGCGGTCCCAAGATCCGGTCTACCTCGTGGCTAATCAGTACGTCGCCGGTCGCCTGATCACAGGCCAACTACCTAATGCAGGGGCCCTTCCTGCGTCGGTGCAACTGGACAGCGCAGACTCCACGGCTACGGAGACATCTGAATGAGTGATCGGCGTCCTCCGGCTCGACGTAAAACTTCACGTGCGACGAGCGCTCGCCCAAAGAAGCCAACGGCTACTCAAACAAGAGGAGCGTCATCTCGCACGACTTCGCCTCGACCAGCTACAAAACGATCGTCGAAGGCGAAACCGAGAACCCGGGCCGCATCGTCAACCTCACCGACCCGTCGCGCCGCGAGTACGCCCGCCAAACGAAAGCCGGCCGCTCGAAAGCCAGCCCCAAGACGTCCAGTAGCTCGTGCGCATCACGGCCCGGACTCGGCAAAACGGATTCGTGTTGTTGGTGCCGTCTTTGCCGCGATCGCACTGCTGTTCGTGGCGTCGCTCGTTGATCTTCAGGCCCTGAGTTCTGATCGCTACGTGTCTTTGGGGGAGAAGCAGCGAACTCGAACGGAGAATGTCGCGGCCTACCGAGGGAGCATCCTCGACCGTGACGGATTCGTTTTGGCCGCTTCGACGCCGGCGAAACGTGTCATCGCAGACCCGACCATGATCGTCAACCCCGTCGCCACAGCTGCGCTACTCGCGCCCGCTCTTGGTGTCGATGCTGCAGTGCTCACCGAACAGCTCACGCCCGATTCTGATTCGGACCGATATGCGGAACTTGCTCGGTACCTGGATGAGGACGGCGTCGACCGGTATGCGGTCACCAAGGAAAACGCAGACAGCGAGCTGATGGCTGGCATTTTCCTCCAGTCTGAAGAGCAACGCGTCTATCCCGCCGGAACGCTGGCTCGTCCGCTTGTTGGCGCAGTCGATCCTGATGAGATCGGAACCTTTGGCGTCGAGTTCCTCTACAACGAGGTTATGACTGGCGTCGCTGGTTCGAAGACCCACGAAGAGGGAGCCGGTAAGTACGGCTCAATTAGCGTCGGCGACTTTGTCGTTGATCCGGCGCGAGAGGGCTACGACGTTGTTCTCACCATCGACCATCGCCTTCAGTACGTCGTTGAGCAAGCGCTCATCGAGCATTGCGAAGAGACCCGAGGTAACTGGGCGACGGCCGTCGGCAGCGATCCGCGAACCGGCGAGATCCTTTTCATGGGAACGGCCGCCCGCAACGAAGATGGCACGTGCTCAGTCCCGAACTACAACGCTGCGTTGATCAAGACCTTCGAGCCTGGCTCGGTGATGAAGGCAGTCACGGTCGCGGCGGCGGTTGAAGAACTCGGAATCGACCGGAACAGCACCTATGAGGTGCCTCAGTCTCTCCAAGTAGGCGACACTCGCTTTACCCAGGGGCACGAATTCCCTGCGGCTAGGTATCCGTTGATCGACATCATCGCCAACTCAATGAACATTGGCACCATGCTGATGGCCCGCGACCTTGGCCCATATCGCCTGTACGACTACATGACAGCGTTCGGCATTGGGCAACCAACCGGAATCGAGTTTAAGGGTGAAGCTCGAGGCAGTCTTCGTGACCCTGACGAATGGTACGACTCCAATATGGGCTCGATCCCTATCGGGCAGGGCGTGAGCACCAATGCGGTCGAACTTCTGTCGGCATACAACGCGCTGGCTAACGACGGTCTCTTTGTGAGCCCCAAGCTCGTTCGAGCCCTCGTTAGCGCTGATGGCCAGGAAATTGTCACTAAGCCACAGACCTCAACCCGAGCAGCCTCGGCTGCCACCGCCGATGAGGTAACCGCAATGCTTCAGGCCGCCGTCGAGCGTGGCACCGGACAGGCCGCTGCGATACCCGGCTACAGCGTTGCGGGCAAGACGGGCACCGCCTGGAAGGCGTACGACGACGGAAGCGGCACGCTGACCTACGGCGAAGACGGTACTCGCCGCTACACCGTTACCTTTGCTGGCTTCGTCCCTGCTGAAAATCCACAGCTCTCTATGGTCGTAGTGGTCGATGAGCCGCAGTCGAATACGACAGCGGGTCTTGTAGCTGCTCCCTTATTCCACGACATCGGCCTGTACGCACTTCGTATCCTCGGGATTCCGCCGACCGATGCGTCGCAGGCGGAGACCGACGGACTCGTGCGAGCCACACCGACGGAGGATCCCGTCGATGAAGAAGCGCCAGTCGAAGTAGCGGCCGACTCTGCCACCGAGGACGAAGAAGGCAACGACTAATGGCAGTGACGCTCGGTGCCCTTGCTGCGCCCGCACGTCAGCTGAGGGGTGCACGCGACATCAATCTGGTTGGCGCGACCCACGACTCGCGCCAGGTTGAGCCGGGATTTCTCTTTTGCTGTGTTCCTGGTGAAGCGTTCGACGGCCACGACTTTGCCGCCAGGGCAGTTGAGCAGGGAGCGAGCGCACTTCTCGTCGAGCGGTTTCTTGATCTCGACATCCCCCAATTGCTCGTCGACGATGTCCGAGCGTCAATGGGGTCGATTTCTGCAAATATCTATGACAACCCTTCAGGCTCGCTGAGCGTCGTAGGAGTCACGGGAACAAACGGCAAGACCACAGTCACAGAGATCCTCGTCACGATCCTCTCGAGTGCCGGATTGGTTACTGATTCCATCGGCACGCTCTCTGGCGCGCGCACTACCCCAGAGGCCCCCGAGCTCCAGGGGCGGCTTGCCCACATGAGAGATGGGGGAGCAGGCGCAGTGGCGATGGAAGTGTCTTCGCATGCGCTTGAGTTGCATCGCGTCGATGGCTGCCGATTTTCCGTCGCAGTGTTCACCAACCTCGGTCGTGATCACCTTGACTTCCATCACACACAAGAAGCCTACTTCGCAGCGAAAGCCAAGCTCTTTGTTGCCGATTTTTCCGACATCGCCGTGATCAACCTTGATGACCCGTGGGGTCAGAAGCTCGCCGCCCTCACGACCCTCGAAGTGGTTGGCTACCGACTTACTGACGCGAAGGAAATTCACCACGACGGAGCCTCGACTCGGTTCAAATGGCGAGGTTTCGACGTGCGTCTGGGACTCGCCGGTTCCCATAACGTCTCGAATGCGCTCGCCGCCCTAGAAGTTGCTCGCCTTCTCGATGCTGACCTTGAGCGGGCGATCGCTGGGCTTGCGTCGATGGAACCGCCGGCGGGACGGTTTGAGTTCGTACCGACGGCCGAGTCCTTTTCAGTCATCGTTGACTACGCCCACACTCCCGATGCGCTCGAAGCCGCCATCAATGCTGCCCGTGAGGTGACGACAAACGGACGCGTCGTTCTTGTGTTTGGTTGCGGTGGTGACCGTGACCATGACAAAAGGCAAGAGATGGGTCGCGTTGCGTCTGAACGGGCCGACGTCGTGTTCGTAACTTCAGACAACCCTCGGTCCGAGGATCCTCTCACGATCATTGACGCAATCATCGCTGGCTTCCGGCCGGGTTCCGAGCCGATGATCGACACCGACCGGGCGAGCGCGATTCGCCACGCGATCGATTTGGCCCAACCCGACGATGTGGTTCTTATCGCGGGCAAGGGACACGAGACCCAGCAAGTGATCGGCAACAAGACCCTTCCTTTTGATGACCGTCTCATCGCCGGCGAAGCAGTCAAATCGAGAGCCGCAACCCGAACTCCAGGAGCCCCCACCTCATGATTCGACTCCTCGCCTCGGCCGCCATTGCCTTCGTCCTGACCGTGATCGGGACCCGAGTACTCATCAAACTCCTCACCAGCCAGAAGATCGGGCAGCCCATCAGGGAAGATGGACCGCAGGGCCACAAGGTGAAAGCTGGCACGCCAACGATGGGCGGTCTCACCTTCGTCGGTGGCGCCGCTGGCGGCTACGTACTCTCCGACCTGATCTTCGGCGGTGTTTTCACTCGTTCTGGCTTGCTCGTTATGGGCGCGATTCTGGCCGCCGCGCTGGTTGGTTTGGCTGACGACTGGATCAAGGTCAGCCGTGAACGCAACTTGGGCCTGAACAAGCGGATGAAGCTGGCTGGACTGCTGACCGTTGCGGTTGGCTACGCCGTGCTTGCAGTGAACGTCACGAGCATTCACACCGACGTCGGGATAACGGGCAGCGACTCAAGCGGCATAGCCCTCGGTGCAATCGGGTGGGTGATCTGGGCCGTGCTCATCATCCTTGGCTCCTCAAACGCGGTAAACCTGACTGACGGGCTCGATGGCCTCGCTGCTGGCTCCGGCATCTTCAGCTTCGTCGCCTACGGGATCATGGGCCTTTGGATGTTTCAACAGTTCGGTGAGGAACAGGACATCTACCAGAATCCCCATGCCCTCGACCTGGCGGTTGTGGCAGTGGCCATGGTTGGTGCACTCGCCGGCTTCTTATGGTTTAACGCGGCACCAGCCGAGATTTTCATGGGTGACACCGGATCGCTGGCCATTGGCACGGGATTGGCCTGCCTTGCCCTCGCGACCAACACCGATCTTCTGCTGCCCATCATCGGTGGCGTTTACGTTATTGAGACCCTGTCGGTCATGCTGCAGGTTGGCTTCTTCAAACTGACCAAAGGTAAGCGTCTCTTCCGAATGGCGCCGATCCACCATCACTTCGAGTTACTCGGCTGGGCCGAAACAAAGGTAATCATCCGGTTCTGGCTCATCGGGGGCGCACTTACCGCTGTCGGTCTTGGACTGTTCTACGCAAGCTGGGTCAACAACGTGGAGCTTGTGCAACTGTGATCGACACTGATCGGTTAGCGCGGCCACTCGTTGTCGGCTTTGGACTGACAGGCCAGGCCGTCGTCGCGGCCCTGCAACGTCGTGGGCACCAGCCGACTGTTGTCGACGACCGCGCTTCCGAGGCCTCTATCGCAACGGCCGCCGGTGTCGGTATCGAACTGATCGCCGCTCCCTCGACCGACGAACTCGCAATGCTGATCGCGGACGCTTCCGTAGTCTTGCCATCGCCAGGGATTCCCGATCATCACCCACTCTTCGCATTGGCGAGAGATGCCAAGGTTCCGATCTGGAGCGAGTTCGATCTTGCTTCGCTCTGGGACGACCGCATGATTGTTGGCATCACGGGAACGAACGGTAAGACGACGGTCACTCTTCTTGTCACCGATGCCCTTGAGCGGTCGGGGCTGAAGGCTGCCGCTGTCGGCAACATGGAAGTTCCTCTCGTCGCGGCGATCGAAGACTCTTCGATCGATGTGTTTGTCGTCGAGGCCTCGTCGTTCCGGCTGGCCCATAGTGATCACTTCGCCCCGAACGTTGCGGCGTGGATCAACTTCGCCCCCGATCATCTCGACGCCCACGCAACGCTCGCCGACTACGAAGCGGCCAAAGCATCAATCTTTGCGAACCTCGGACCAACCGACGTTGCCATCGTGAACGCCGAAGACGAGGCCGTTATGGCCCACCGGCCTCCGACCGCGGCGACGGTCACGTTCGGTCTCCGGCAAGCTGACTGGTCGATCATCGCTGACCAACTCGTTGGCCCGGACGGCCCGGTAGTAGCAGTTCGCGATCTGCATCGCTCACAACCGCATGACCTTGCGAATGCGGCGGCAGTAGGGGCAATCGCGAGTGCCGCCGGAGCGACGACGGCCGGAATTGCCGCTGCTCTGCAGGCGTTTGAGGGCTTTGCTCACCGGCTCCAGCTCGTCGGCACCTGGAATGACGTGAGCTGGTACAACGACTCCAAGGCAACGGTTCCTCACGCAACCGCGGCTGCGGTCGGCGGCTTTGACTCGGTTGTCCTTATCGCCGGAGGAAAAAACAAGGGCCTCGACATGAGCTCACTGGCAAGCCTGGTTCCTCCCGTCCGAGCGGTAGTCGCAACCGGTGCCGCCGCCGACGAGATCGCTGGAGTATTTGGCGAACGAGTCCCGATCACGACAGCACACACAATGGACGAAGCAATCCGTCTCGCTGACGAGTTTTCGCAGGCCGGAGATGCCGTACTCCTTTCGCCAGCCTGCACTTCCTATGACTGGTACGACAACTACGAACAACGGGGCGATGACTTTATGGCCCGAGTAAGGGCGAAATTCCAATGACGACGACGCGACGTACCACAGCGCGGAAGCCAGCAGTGAAGCGGAAGCCAGCAGTGAAGCGGAAGCCAGCAGTGAAGCGGAAGCCAGCAGCGAAGCGGAAGCCAGCAGCGGCAAGGCGAACTACGGCGTCCGCGAGGTCGGCCAGCCGCTCAACGGCCGCCCGTTCGGCAACGGCCCGCCCCGCCAAGAGGAAGACATCTGCCTCAAAACAATCCTTTGTGGCGAAGCGAGTTATCGCCTCGAAGCAGTCGGGGCCACGACGTCCGGGCCGCACTGTCGGCGGCGAGCATCTGAGCGCATGGATCATGCTTCTCACCATCGGCCTCACGCTCTTCGGCCTGGTAATGGTGCTCTCCGCCTCGTCGGTTGCCAGCCTTTATCAGCTGAACGGGTCACCCCTTTTCCAGTTCAAGAGACAGCTTTTGTACGCGGCTATCGGTGCCGCAGGCTTCCTCTTCGCCCGGGCGATCGATTACCGGATTCTGAGCCGCCTGGCGACCCCACTCTCGTTATTGGCAATAGCGGCTCTCGTCGCCGTGCTCATTCCCGGCATCGGACAAGAAGTCAACGGGTCTCGCCGCTGGTTAGACATCGGTATCGGTCAGCTACAGCCTTCGGAGTTCGCAAAACTTGCGCTGGTGGTTTTCGTCGCGGAGCTTCTGTCCCGCCGAGCCAAGTTCATGGACCGGCCCGAGGTGACGGTGCGTCCAATCATGGTTTTGCTTGGCATATTCTCTGTGCTACTCCTCGCTCAACCGAAGCTGGGCACGCCGATTCTGCTCGCATCCGTGGCCCTCATCATGATGTTCGTCGCCGGAGCAAAGGCATCGAGCCTCGCCACATGGACCAGCCTCGGGCTTGCGGGCGCGACGGTCGCTGCGATGAGTTCTGGCTATCGGCGAGACCGACTCTTTGCCTTCATCGATCCGTGGCAGTACCCGTCAACAATCGGCCTCCAGACGATTCAGAGCCAGGTCGGGATCGCGTCTGGTGGCTTGCTCGGAGTTGGCCTCGGTGCCTCACGAGCAAAGTGGGGCTTCTTGCCCGAGGCGCAATCTGACTTCATTTTCGCCATCGTCGCCGAAGAGGTGGGGCTCTTGGGTGCGGGCGCTCTGATCGGTGGATTCGTTCTCTTCGGTGTCCTAGGCGTGAAGACTGCGGTGCATGCCCCCGACCGGTTTGGCATGCTCCTTGCCACTGGCCTCACGGTGTGGATTATCTTGCAGGCGTTCCTGAATATCGGGATGACGCTTGGCAAGCTTCCGATTACGGGCGAACCGCTGCCATTCGTTTCGGTGGGTGGCTCAAGTCTGATCATGTCGCTGTTCGCCGCTGGCCTTCTGGCCAACGTCGCTCGCCGAGCACAGATATGACACTGGCCCAGACAGACCACGATGAGGTGAAGATCGTCATCACCGGCGGTGGTACTGCGGGCCATACAAACCCGGGCATCGCTGTCGCCCAAGCGCTCGTCGCCAGGGGACTTCCGGCAGACTCAATTCGGTTCATCGGCGGTGAGCGCGGCAATGAGGGCACGATCGTGCCGCAGGCCGGGTTCACCATCGACCTGCTGCCAGGGCGAGGTATCCAACGGTCGCTTACACCTCGCGCTGTACTCGCGAATCTCGGTGCTATCGCTGGCCTTGCCTCCGGCCTTGGCCAAGCGTTCGCGTCGATGCGTCGATTGAAGCCACAGGTTGTTCTTTGCCTGGGAGGCTATGCCTCGTCAGGCGCATCGCTCGCCGCAATAGCGCTCCGTATTCCCATCGTCGTCACCGAACAGAACGCGAGGGCCAGCGCCGTCAATCGAATGATTGGCCGCTTTGCCAAAGTGTGTGCGCTCCCGTATCCAGATACCGACCTCCCAAAGGGTGTTCTAACGGGCAACCCAATCCGAGCCGAGGTCGTCGCCGCGGTCGAAGGCACTTCGAAGTCGCAGGCGCGGGCGTTGTTGGGCCTTCCCGACGATCGATTCGTCGTTGCGGTGTGGGCCGGATCACTCGGCGCTCGACGAATCAACGAGCAGGTCCGGGCTCTGGCCGAAAAATGGTCCGACCGGGGTGACGTCGCCATCCACCACGTCGTCGGCCGGCGCGACTGGGATCTGTTCAGCGATATCACCTCATTTAGCAAAACTGCATCTCACGAAACTGGGGTTCCCCACGCCGCGGCCCTGCATTATCAGGTCGTCGAGTATGAGGATCGCATGCCGATCGTGCTTGCTGCTGCCGACCTCGCGGTGTGTAGGGCCGGTGCCTCGACTACGGCTGAGCTTGCCGTGGCCGGGCTACCGTCGCTTGCCATTCCGCTACCGCATGCGCCTAGGGACCACCAACGGGCCAATATCGCCGAGCTTGAGAAGGCTGGTGCCGCAATTGTGCTCGATGATGCCAGCCTCACGGCCGACCTTCTCGCTACGCTGATTGACGAGGTCATTCTCGACGAAGTGCTACGCAAGACCCGATCTGATGCGGCGAAGTCAGTAGGCCGACCCGATGCCGCAGCAGCAGTGGCGGCGCTTGTCTGCACACAGGGCAACATCGTCATTCCCCCAACTCCAGAAGATCCCTAATGTCCGATTCGAAGCAGCCGAGAGAGCCAGAATCCCAAGAGCTGGTGTCGTTTGATCTCAGCCGACCACGGCGGATTCACATTGTTGGTGTCGGCGGCTCCGGAATGAGCGCAATTGCCGAGATCTTGTCGGGAACCGGTCACACCGTCACCGGGTCAGATCTTGTCGCCTCCGTGCCCCTCGAACGGCTGAAGGCGGCGGGAAATCAAACCTTTGTCGGTCACGACGCGTCGCAGGTCGGCGACGTTGACGCAGTCGCGATCTCGACAGCAGTACCGGACACAAATCCCGAGGTGGTCGAAGCGAGACGCCGGCAGATCCCCGTGCTTCGCCGCGCCGAGATTCTGGCTGCGATCACTCGGTCGTGGAGAACACTCTCTGTCGCAGGGACACACGGGAAAACAACCACGTCAGCCATGTTGACGGCGGCGCTTCGGGGCGCTGGACTCGACCCCGCGTTCATCGTCGGCGGTGACCTGCGCGACTTGGGAACAGGCGCCAAGGTCGGAAAAGGCGACATTCTCGTGGTCGAGGCTGACGAGAGCGACGGTACGTTCGTTGAGCTCGAATCGGCCGGCGTGATCGTTACCAATGTCGAGGCGGATCACCTTGAGTACTACAAGACCTTTGAGAATCTGAAGGCGACGTTCAATCGATTTGTTCGTCAACCATCAGGTCCAAAGGTGATTTGTATTGACGACCCGGGGGCCGCCGCGCTCGCCGCAACGGTGCCAGACGGCGAATTGATCAGCTACGGGACAAGCGAGAAGGCGAGCTGGCGGATCGTCGAGCCGCTCCCGACGCCAGTAGGGATCTCATTCCGCGTCCTCCACGACGACCATCCTGCCGTGCAAATCTCGTTGCGCCAGCCAGGGATGCACAACGCGCGAAACGCAACTGCGGCGCTCGCGATGGCAGTCGCGATGGGCGCCCAAATCGATGCGGTTGTCGCTGCGCTCAACGACTTCGGCGGCGTTGGTCGCCGATTCGAGGTCAGGGGCGACGTGAATGGAATCACGCTCGTTGACGACTACGCACACCTCCCAACTGAGGTTGCGGCTGCGCTTGCCGCTGCGAAGAGCCTGCAGCCAAAACGGCTAGTCGCGGTGTTCCAACCGCATCGCTACTCTCGGACACAGCAGCTGTGGTCGACATTCACCACAACCTTTGTCGACGCTGACCTCCTTATCATCACCGGGATCTACTCTGCCGGTGAGCAGCCCCGGGCAGGGGTCACGAGCAAACTCATCGCCGACGATGTCGCGGCGGCGAATCCAGATCTCGAAGTTCGTTACGTCGAGCGCTTGGAAGACGTGGTGAGCCTTCTTGGCGTCGAGCTCGAACCCGGCGATCTTTGCATGACCCTGGGGGCCGGTGACCTCACCACGACACCAGACAAGATTGTTGCACTTCTCGAGGCTCGGTTTACGCGTCGTGACTGATTACGAGAGCCAACCAGATTACGCGACCGCACTCGATGAGTTGGAAGCAGCGTTTGGCGTGCGTATTGCCCGCAACGCATCGCTCGCCGGCTACTCGACCTATCGCGTTGGCGGGCCGGCGGCGGCACTTCTTACGGTCGAGACTATTGATGATCTCGTCACCGTCTCGTCTGTCGTTCGAAGCTACGGACTTCCGGTGCTCGTCATCGGGAACGGCTCTAACCTGCTCGTCGCCGATGCAGGCTTTCAAGGACTTGTACTTCATCTTGGCGAACCGTTTGCTTCAGTTCGACCAGAACCGGAGTCGTACACGCTCGTGGTGGGCGCCGCCGCTCTACTTCCGGTCGTCGCCAGACAAACTACGAAGGCTGGGCTCAGCGGCTTTGAGTGGGCGGTCGGTGTCCCCGGCTCGATTGGAGGGGCGGTACGAATGAACGCAGGCGGTCACGGCTCTGACATTGCGGCCTCGCTGGTCCGTACGACTCTCTTTGACCTTCACACAGGTGAGCTGAGCAGCCTCGAAACCGACGAGCTTGGGCTGGGCTACCGGCATTCAGACATCGAGGCGACCCAACTCGTGCTCGAGGCGACTTTTCAACTTGCGCCGGGCGTTGTCGCCGTAGGCGAAGAGGAGCTGAGCGGCATTGTTCGCTGGCGACGCGAACATCAGCCCGGTGGAGCGAATGGCGGGAGCGTCTTCGCCAACCCGACGGGACATAGCGCGGGAGCGTTGATTGACGAGGCCGGTTGTAAGGGCCTCCGTGTCGGGACAGCCGAAGTCTCAGAGAAGCACGCAAACTTCATCATGTCGAGCCCCGACGGGTCAGCCGATGACGTCTTTGCTCTTATGGTTGAAGTACACCGCCGAGTCCTCGAAGGCACTGGAATCTCGTTGCGCCCAGAGAACAGACTGATTGGTTTCGACGTCGCTTCGTTTACTGATCCTGAAGCACACGCTGACCCTGGAGCATGCAGTGGCTAAGGCAGGGGAGAAGGCGACGAAACCTGACCCGAGGATCACGGCTCGCCGGATCGAGGTCAACCGAGACGCAGGCCGTCACCGGCTACGGATCATCGGGTTACTTGCGATTGCTTCGCTGATCGTTGTCGGTGGTATTGCCCTCTCCAATTCGCCTCTCTTTGACGTTGACGAAGTCGCCGTCGATGGTCTCGATCGCACGACTGAAGCCGATGTCCTCAATGTGCTGACGCTGCAGATCGGCGATCCGCTCGCAGATCTCGACCTCGACAAAGCTCAACTTGAGGTTGAGACTTTGCCATGGGTGCGAACCGCTGACGTGGGCAGAGGATGGCTGGGTACGGTCAGCGTCACGATTGAAGAGCGAGTTGCTCGGCTAGCGATCTCGTCGCCAAACGGCTTTGTTCTCGTCGATGAGGGTGGCCGCCAGTTGGAGATAGTCACAGATCGGCCTGCTGAGTTTCTTCCGGTCGCAGGGGTGATCGCAAGTGGCAAGATTGGTGAGCCAGCTCCGGTCGAAGTGCAGTCGGTGCTGCTTCTCGTTGACGCACTCGACGCCCAGACTCGGGCCGAAGTGAGTCAAGTGCTCGTCGATGAGCGCCGCCTATTTCTTGAGCTCACTGCTGGCGGTCGAATCAACCTTGGCGACGACGCCGGACTCGTCGAGAAGCTCACAAGCGCACGCACGATTCTCGACCAAGTTGACCTTCGATGTCTATGGGAGATTGACGTCCGAGTGCCAACTGCACCCGCAGTTACCCGATTGAGCGCCGAGGGTATTCCAGGAGCATCGTTGACCGAACTGGAAAATTGCTCCTAGGGTTATGGAGTTAGTGTTTTGCACCCCCTGTGATCAATCGGTCTCCCATGGCCCCCCGTAAGGACACCCGCTACCTATGAACACCCAGAATTACGTTGCCGTCATCAAAGTTGTCGGTGTCGGCGGTGGCGGCTGTAACGCCGTAAATCGAATGATCGATGCTGGCCTCCGCGGGGTCGAATTTATCGCTGTTAATACAGACGCTCAAGCTCTGCTCATGAATGACGCAGAGACCAAGATTCACATCGGGCGCGATCTGACCCGCGGCCTTGGCGCCGGCTCAGACCCAGAGATCGGTAAGCAGGCGGCCGACGATCACCTTGACGAGATCTCCGAAGCACTCGATGGCGCCGACATGGTGTTCATCACCGCGGGCGAGGGTGGCGGTACCGGAACCGGCGCTGCACCTGTCATCGCCGAGGTGGCGAAGAGCCTTGGGGCTCTCACCATCGCAGTGGTCACACGGCCTTTCGGATTCGAAGGTCGTCGACGTGCCTCACAGGCCGAGAGTGGGATCTCGTTGCTAAAGGAAAAGGTCGACACCCAGATCGTCATTCCCAACGACCGACTGCTTTCAATTGCCGACGAGAAGACCACGATGGTCAACGCATTCCGCATGGCTGACGAGATCTTGCTCTCTGGCGTTGCTGGAATCACCGACCTAATTACCACCCCGGGCTTGATCAACACTGACTTCGCCGACGTCCGAATGATCATGCACGACGCCGGAAGTGCGCTGATGGGGATCGGCAAAGCATCGGGTGAGGGGCGAGCGCTCGCCGCCGCTCGTGCCGCTATTGCCAGCCCTCTGCTCGAGTCGTCGATCGAAGGCGCCCGCGGCATCCTCCTTTCAATTGCTGGTTCGAGCGAACTCGGCTTGTTCGAAGTAAATGAAGCAGCCGAGATCATCCACGACGTCGCTCATGCCGATGCCAACATCATTTTCGGCACCGTGGTCGATGAGGGTCTCGATGACGAGATCCGAGTCACGGTGATCGCGGCCGGGTTCGATCGCTGGGACGCAGTGCCAGACTCGACGCGCCGGACCGCTGACGAAGACGAAGCCGCATTCCTCGACGAAGGTGGCGACGACGATTTCGAGGCCGGACGAGCCCGCTCGCGAGCCGCTACTGACATCTTTGGCAGCGACGACGACGATCTCGACGACGGATTCGACGTTCCGTCGTTCCTGAAATAGTTCAGGAACGCGCCACGATGCTTCACCCGCCGAGCGGTCGATGAGCATTCGGTGGTCAATCCCGTGCAGCGACTTTGTTGTTGCCGAGATAGTCAGTACGAACCGTTCAGACGGTGACTTCCGTGTTCCCCCAGTGGGGGAGGAGGCGCACTCAGATCTTGTTGCGGCGAGGCAGAGCATTCACCCGGGCCAGTGGACATGGCTTCGCCAGGTTCATGGCAACACGGTTCACGAAGTCTCCCATCCGGGTGCGTTCGCTGGTGTCGAGGCTGACGGCGCGCTCACGACGACCCTCGACTGCCCGCTGGCCATCAACACTGCAGACTGCGCTCCTGTTGTTCTGGTATCGACTAGGGGTGTGGCTGTGGTCCACGCCGGCTGGCGAGGCGCCAAAGCAGGAATCATCGAAGTGGCAGGACGACGCTTACTCGGTGAGGGCGGCGAACCGGTCATCGCGCTGCTTGGCCCCTGCATAGGATCTGATGCATATGAATTCGGCGACGCCGACCTCGTAGAACTGGCCGATCTCTACGGACCATCGGTGGCCTCAACCACGGCTGCGGGTCAGCCTGCGCTCGACATGGCCGCCCTCGTGAGCGCCGCATGCGTGAACGCCGGTTGGTCGCCGCCCGGTCCAAACGAATGCACGAGTGCCGAGGGCTTCTATAGCCACCGTGTCAGAGGCGATATCGGGAGGCAGACGACGGTCGCGTGGCTTCGCCCCGCGAGCGACCAATCGGAGGAGAGCACGTCGTGACTACACCCGAACCAGGTCTTGTTGCTTCGATCAACGGCCGGCTAACTGAGACTCGACAACGGATCGACCAGGCCAGCAATGGTCGTCCGGTCACGATCGTGGCGGTAACGAAGATGTTCCCGATCGAAGTGGCTCAAGCAGCTGTTGCCTGTGGGCTCCATGATCTCGGTGAGAACTACGCCCAAGATCTCGCGGCCAAGGCGGACACACTCGCCGATCTTGACATCCGGTGGCATTTCATCGGTGGTCTTCAACGAAACAAGATCAAACGATTTGGTTCGTCGGTGTGGCTCTGGCAAACCATCGACCGAGTCGAGTTGCTCGATGAGTTGGCCAAAAGAGCTCCTCACGCTGAGGTCCTCATTCAGGTCAACACAACTGGAGAAGGACAGAAATCGGGATGTAAGCCCGGCGATGCAGCTCGGTTGGTCGACCACGGGCAAGAGTTGGGGCTGAACGTTCGAGGTCTCATGACGGTTGGACCCACCGACGTATCGGTCGATCCAGTCCCATCATTCGTTGGGCTTCGAGAGCTTGGCCAGGCGATCGGCGTGCACGAGCTTTCGATGGGCATGAGTGGCGACTTCGAGCGGGCAATCGCCGAAGGAGCGACGATGGTTCGTCTCGGTTCGGTTTTGTTCGGTGCGCGGCCCGCCACGCGGTAAGGTCTGCATCACAGTCATCACATGTCCCGAGTAGCGCATGGCTGGTTTGTCTCGGGTAAGATGCCCCACCTTTGGCTGCGCGTGAGAGTAAGGTAAACCGGGCACCAGCCCAATAGAGGAATTGACGGACGGAAAATGGCGATGCTTCATAGTCTTAAGGTGTACCTCGGTCTCGGACCAGACGAGGAGTACGACGACAGTTACCTCGACGCTGACAGCGACGGGTACTACGAAGACGATCGTTATGACGACGAGCCAAGTCCCTCGCCGCGAGCCGATATCGGCCACAGCAACCCGGGGCCACGATCTCTACGATCGAACAGCCACGACGACGGCGACGAGGTCACAAGTTCGGTGCGCCCCCTTCGCCCTGTGCCATCGAGTGATTCAGCTGACAACGCCGTGTTCACACCACGAGCCTCCTCGCCACGCCCCTCAACGACGGCGTTCGAGCAAGACTCGTCGGTTCGGCCGGTTCGTGTCGAGCGGTCGAAGCCCCGCACCCTTAATCCAGAATCGTTTGGCGATGCGAAGATCGTCGCTGACGAATTCAATCGTTCCACTCCTGTGGTGATGAACATGCAGGGCCTGTCGCGAGAACTCGCTCGACGGTTGATCGACTTCGCCAGCGGCGTCTGCTACGTCCAAGGTGGCAAGATGGAGAAGGTCGCTCCGAACGTGTTTCTACTGACGCCGAAGTCAGTTGAGGTGTCAGACGAAGACCGTCGACGTCTCGAAGAACGCGGCTTCGATCGTTCGTAGAACAAGTTTCCCTCGCTGAGCCATTTTCGCTCTGCAGAGTCCACAGATTTGTCGGCCTGAGGTACTAACCTCTACGGCATGCCTGTACCAAGCGACAACCTGCGATTCCTGCGCAAGCTCCCTAAGGTCCGTTTCGACGAAGAGCCCCGCGGCTATAGCAAGGCCCAGGTCGATCGCGTGCTGCAGAACATTGCGCCGATTGCGGACTCCATCGAAGACCTTCAGCTTCGCTTGAGCGAAGCGGAAGGTCGTGCCGCCGTCGCTGAATCGCGACTCGTTGAAACAGAGGCGAAGCTCGTCGAGGTTTCCGCTGCCGGTCCTGCCAATGCCGCCGACGCAAGTGCGTTCTCGCCAGAGGGTGGCGCGACCCAGTTTGCGCCGGCCGCGGAACGCATGATCGACAGCGACTTTGACCAGACGCTCCGCAACACGTTGCTGACCGCCCAGCGCACCGCCGACAACACTGTTCGAGATGCGAATGACGAAGCCGAACGGACACGGTCTGAGGCGATTGCTGAGGCAACGTCGATGGTCGATGAGGCGAAGACCGAGTCTACGGCTCTCGTAGACGCTGCTCGTGCCGACCGCGACTCAATTGCTGAGACTGTCGACGCCGAGCGTCGCCGCTTGCTTGGCGACGTCGATCGTGAGGCCGACCAACGACGTAATGAAATTGAAGAAGCTCTGCTCGCGAGCGAAGGCGCCGAGCGCGACCGTCTCTTGCAAGAAGTATCCGATCTCCAGCAAATCCGGGGCCTTCTTGCCCAAGACATTGACGTCTTCGAGTCGCACCTGGTCGACCGTCGCGCCGCGGTCAGCGATGCGATCTCGCTGCTCTCCGATGTACTTGATGAGGCCGACGGCTTTGGTGAAGCAGTCGCCCCGACCCCCAGTGAGTTTGACGTGGTCGATCCAGCGGAGTTTGAGGCTGTCTCGATTGGACTGCCAGATGAGGTCGAAGACGCGCTTGAGCGTGAAGACGAACTCGCGGAGCCGACGTCAGAAGGGTTTCTGTTCGGCGAGGCGCCGGCCTCAGCCGATGACGCGAGCCCGTTTGTCGATGGCGAGACGCAAATGTTTGAGGTCGTACTCACCGACGAGGTGCACGATGACCCGAGCACAGAGAGTACAGAAAGCACGGAGAGCACGGAGCGCGGCTATGACGCCTTCGAGGGAGCCGATGAGATCCATGGCTTTGACCAGGGTGACGAATCAGACGACACGGGTGACGAAGCCGAACCCGAGCAAGAGGGTTCGGTCCGTCCCGCCTGGGCCGATGCCATCCCGCCAGAGACACCTGAAGAGCACTCTAATCACACTGAGCAGGCTGACGAAGCAACAAGCGGTGCCTCTGATCCGTTCCTTGACGAACTTCGGCGAGCCACCGGCGACGATGGCGAGTCAGACGACGCCGCTGACGAAGCGCTCAGTCGTTTCCTCGAGACTGACGACGATGACGCTGGTCGCTCCGGCTGGTTTAGCCGTCGCAAGTAAGCCGGCCTGCGATTCGGAGCCGGCGCCTTAGGCGCTTGGCCGAACCGTAATCGCCATCTGCAACGGTTCTCCGCCGAGTGAGTAGTCGGAGGTTTCGCTCTCGGCATCGCAGGGTCCGACGACCTTTCCGAGTACCGCATCTTCAACGGTGCTAAGGAATGGCAGGATCGCTTGCTGAGATGCCGAGAGTGTCCAACGAATGTCGATCCTGTCGGTGACATTGAGGTCAAGGTCTTTGCGGGTCTGTTGAATGATGCGGATGGCATCATTTGCCAGGCCCTCGGCCAGTAGTTCGTCGGTCATGTCGGTGTCGAGGACGACAACGGCATCGTTGCCAGGGAGGGCAGCGGCTGCGACCCCATCGATTGGGTCGAGGGCAAGCTCGAAATCGTCGCCGCTGAGCGTGTGGCCACCAACGGTGACAGTGCCGTCGTCATTTGACTGCCATTCACCGGCTTTCGCCGCCTTGATGACGGCCTGGACATCTTTACCGATTCGTGGCCCAAGGGCTCTCCCGTTCGGCTTGAGGCGGAAGGTCCCATATGCCTCGACCTGATCGGTGAAGCGGATCTCCTTCACGTTGATTTCGTCGGCGAGCACATCGGCGAACGGTGCAATGGCGTCGGTTCCGGAGCCAGCGACCGTGGCCGAGGCAAGGGGAAGCCGCACCCGAAGGTTGCGCTCTTCGCGTAGCGAGAGAGCAGCGGAGGCGACGGCGCGAAGCGTGTCCATTGCGGCAACGAGGTCGGCGTCGGCCGGCATCTCGCTGAGCTGTGGCCAGTCCTGGAGGTGCACCGACGATGTGGGGTCGTCGGGGTGGAGGCCCTGCCACATTTCTTCGGCGATGAAGGGGAGGAGAGGAGCGATTACCCGGCTGAGTGTCTTAAGGACGCTGTAGAGCGTGTCGAGAGCGTCGCTGTCTACGGCATCGCCGCCGGCGTTCCAGAACCGCTCGCGAGAGCGACGGACGTACCAGTTAGTGAGGGCATCGAGGTAATTTTGCACCGCGATGCATGCCCCGGCGAGGTCGTATTGGTCGAACCGGTCTGTTGTCTGTTCGATGAGCGCGTTTGTCTTCGCCAAGATGTATCGATCGAGGAGGTTCTGTGAGTCGAGTCGGTCACTCGCTCGGTAGCCATCGGCGTTCGCATACAGCGTGAAGAAGCTGTAGGTGTTCCAAATTGGCAACATGACCTGGCGGGTGACATCGTCGATCGCCTGGTCAGAGATGCGTGCGTCGCCACCCCGAACGATGTTCGACGACATGAAATACCAACGCAGCGCATCGGATCCTTGCTTGTCGAAGATCTTTGATGGCTCGGTGTAGTTCCTGAGCTTCTTCGAAAGTTTGGCCCCATCTTCGGCCAGGAGGATGCCGTGGCAGATCACGTTCTGGAACGCAGGCTTGTCGAACAATGCACCAGCCAGGACGTGGAGGGTGTAGAACCAGCCACGCGTCTGATTGATGTACTCGACGATGAAGTCAGCAGGGAAATGTGACTCGAACCACTCCTTGTTCTCGAATGGGTAGTGCACCTGAGCGAATGGCATTGACCCAGACTCAAACCAGCAGTCGAGGACTTCGTCGACGCGGCGCATTGTCGATTTGCCTGTCGGATCGTCTGGGTTCGGCCGGGTGAGTTCGTCAATAAACGGACGGTGAAGATTCTCCGGTCGGACGCCAAAGTCAGCCTCAAGCTCGTCGAGGCTGCCGTAGACATCAAGGCGCGGATACGCAGGATCGTCGCTCTGCCAGATCGGGATTGGCGATCCCCAGAACCGGTTTCGGCTGATCGACCAGTCGCGGGCGCCAGCAAGCCACTGACCGAAGCGTCCCTTTTGCACGTGGTCAGGGATCCAGTTGATGTCGAGATTGAGTTCCTCAAGGCGGTCACGGATCTTCGTGACCTCGACATACCAGCTGGATATGGCCTTGTAGATGATTGGTGTGTCGGTGCGCCAGCAATGTGGGTAGTTATGGTCGTAGGTCTCGTGGCGGAGTACCTTGCCTTGCTCTTTTAGCGAGGCGATGATGAGCGGGTTCGCGTCGAAGACGAGAATTCCTTCCCAATCAGGCACATCGGCGGTGAACTGACCCCGTCCGTCGACAGGGACTACGTTGCCGATCTGGATGCCGTTCTCTTCGCTCACCCGCTGGTCGTCTTCGCCGAATCCGGGAGCAATATGGACGACGCCGGTTCCGTCCGCTGTTTCGACGAAGTCGGCGCCGATGATGCGGAACGCGTCGTCGATGCGGTCGACGAAGTAGGGCATAAGTGGGGTGTACGTGCGGTCGACAAGGTCGGCGCCGGTGAGGGTTCCAACCTGCTCGGCGCCCTCGAGCTCCTTCGCATAACGCTCGATCGTCTCGACGCCAAGCACATAGATGACGCCGTCAGGCATCTTCATCAGGGCGTACTCGACCTCTGGCCCGACGGCGATTGCGAGGTTGGAGGGCAGGGTCCACGGTGTCGTGGTCCATGCCAAGATTTGCATTGGACCGAGATCGCCGTCGCGAGGCGTCAGTTCGAAGCCAACGGTCAGGGCGGGGTCTTGGCGGGGACGCGTGGCGTCGTCGATACGGATCTCGAAGTTGGAGAGCGGTGTCTCGGCTCCCCACGAGTACGGCATCACGCGGTACGCCTCGTAGATCAGGCCTTTGTCAAACAACTGCTTGAATGCCCACATGACTGATTCCATGTAGTCGACATCCATTGTCTTGTAGTCGTTTTCGAAGTCGACCCACCGAGCCTGGCGATTGACGGTCTTCTCCCACTCTTCGGTGTAGCGCATCACCGAGGTGCGGCATTCGTCGTTGAATTTCTCGATACCGAAGTCGATGATGGCGGCGCGGCCAGCGACCTTGAGTTGCTTCTCGGTTTCCATTTCGGCCGGAAGCCCGTGACAGTCCCAGCCGAAGCGGCGCTCGACGCGCTTGCCTTTCATCGTCTGGTAGCGGGGGACGACATCTTTGACGTAGCCAGTCAGAAGGTGTCCGTGATGGGGGAGCCCGTTCGCGAAGGGAGGACCATCGTAGAAAACGAACTCATTGTCGAGCGATCGCTGCTCGACTGAGGCCTCAAAGGTCTTGTTCTTTTCCCATTCGCCCAGAATGCGGCGTTCAATCGCAGGAAAGTCTGCTCTTGGGGGCACGCTTGGGTATGGCAGGGATGACGCGGTTGACATGGCGAACAGACTACCTTCGCCGTGTCAGGTCAAACGCCCATTTCCTGTGCCAGCTGAATTGTCTTTCTCCTGGTCTCGCTCCACTCTCCGATCGGACCCACCAATGACGGCGCTTCTCAGTGCGTTCGGACGTTCGACCTGCGTGAGTTTGTCGCTCCTGAGTTGGCTTGGCAGTTTCCTCGGACTACAATACGGCGACTCTCGGCCGGAAAGGAGCGCTATGCCCGCATCGCGCACCTCGAAAACGTCCGCTGTCGCAACCGCAAAGAAAACTGCGGCGAAGAAGACGGTGGCGAAAAAACCAAAGCCAAAGAAGGCAGCCCCTTCTGCGGACAAGATGTCCTCAACGAAGACAGCTGCGCCCAAAAAGGCGTCAGCAAAGAAGGCAGCGCCCAAAAAGGCGCCCGCAAAGAAGGTGTCAGCGAAGAAGGCGCCAGAAAAAAAGGCGCCAGCTGCGAAAGTAGCCGCCAAGAAGACCCCAAAATCGAAGGCGACTCTCTCGTCCGCAACAAAGGCATCATCAACGGTGACACCCCCCAAATCTGCACGCAAAGCAAAGCCAGCACCAGTTGCGGCTGAGCTACCTGACTACTTGGCTGACAAGAAGTGGCTGGAAGGTCAGCGAGCGATTCTGGTTGAAGAGCGCGAGCGCTACACCAAAAGTGCCAAGAGCCTGGCCGACGAGGCCGCACAACTCATGGCCGATCGCGAGCCAGGCGACGTTCAGTTTGACGAAGAATCGGGCGAAGGTGACACCATTGCCGTTGAGCGCGATCGCGACCTCGCATTATCCGCGAAGGCACGGGAATCTGTCGATGACATCGACGGTGCGTTCGCTCGTCTCGACAAGGGAACCTACGGAATCTGCACCAAAGGCGGAGACTACCTTCCGAAGGAGCGCCTAGAGGCAATCCCGGAGGCGTCAATATGCGTGCAGCACAAGACCGCGATGTTCTAGCGAGCCAATCGTCTCTTCCAGGGTGGGTACGAGTTACGGGTGCGGTGAGCCTCACCATCATTGTCCTCGATCGCATCACAAAGTGGTGGATCGAGTCTCGACTCGAACCGGGTTCATGCGAGCGCGCCGAAGACGCCTGCATCGATCTCATCGGCAGCCTGCGTTTACATTTCATCGAGAATCCCGGCATGGCCTTCAGCCGTGGTGAAAATATTGGGCCGCTCCTCGGCGTTGTCGCGTTCATCATGAGCGGGGTATTGATTCGGCTCGCGATGACTGCGTCTTCGCCGTGGCGCCAAGCCATGTTCGGACTGATCATCGGCGGCGCGATTGGCAACCTGATTGACCGCATCGTGCGTGCCGACGACGGCTTTCTTGGCGGGTCGGTTGTCGATTTCATCGACCTTCAATGGTTTCCCATTTGGAATGTCGCTGACGCAGGCATCACGTGCGGCGTGTTAGGGCTATTGCTCCTAGGTAACCGCGGCGAACCCGATCTGCGGCAGCATGCTGTCCAGTCCCAGACTGAGGAATTGAATGACTGAATCGCCGAGCGTTGAACACTTCGAGACCGCAGTCCCTGAGTCGTTGGTTGGCGAACGAGTTGATCGGGCGGTCGCGTTCTTGACTGGTCTGAGCCGTCGAGACGTCGCCGACATGCTTGCATCGGGAGCGGTGCTGGTCGATGGATCCCCCCCGCCTAAACCCGCCTTGAAGCTCGAAGCGGGCGCAATCATTCGTGTTGACCTTCCGGTGCGTGACGATGTCGACCCGGCCGATGCCTCAATCCCGTTGGCAATTGTCTACGAAGACGACGATGTGCTGGTGATCGAGAAGCAGCCACACATCGTTGTTCACCCCGGATCTGGTACCCCAGACGGCACTATCGTGAACGCGCTGTTGCATCGGTACCCCGACATTGTTTCGGTTGGCGAGGCCGGCAGACCCGGAATTGTCCACCGTCTCGACAAGGGAACATCGGGCCTACTCATGATTGCGCGGACGCAAGCCGCGTACGACAGTCTTGTTGGCCAATTGTCGCAACGTTCGGTCTACCGCCGATACGTGGCGCTCGCGTCCGGCCTCGTCGATGCTAATGAGGGTCTGATCGATGGCCCGCTTGGCCGGTCGGCGAGAGACGCGACCCGGCGTGCCGTGGTGGCTGGCGGGCGCCCGGCCCGAACCCGATACGAGGTCCTTCAGCGCTTTCCGACCGAGGAACTCAGCCTTCTGGAGCTCAGACTCGAAACCGGCAGGACCCATCAGATCAGAGTCCACCTTGAGGCAATTGGACACAGCGTCGTCGGCGATCCCCGCTATGGCGGTAAGGCAAAAGCCTTCGGTCTCACCCGGCCGTTTCTTCATGCCGCGGGGCTCGGGTTTGAACACCCAACGAGTGGAGAGTTTCTTTCATTCGAATCGCCGTTGCCAGCAGATCTCGAAGCGGTACTCGCTCAGTTTGGTGACCACACACCGTAGTGTGTTACCTCGGCCAGCGGTGGACGGGGCCGGCTCGCCGATCGGCCAGGTTCATCCGGTCGAGGTCGGCCCAGAGCGATCGTTGCGACAAGTCTGACGTCGTCGGGAACGCTAAATTCACGTTTCACCGAAGCTTCATGGGCGAAGATACCAAAGAGACACGCCCCCAGCCCGCGCTCACCGGTAAGTAAGAGCAGATTCTGCACCACGGCCCCGGCGTCAACCCACCAAAATGGGACGGGCCATTCTGCGGTTGAGTCGCCAAGGCCCTGCCTTGCTTTGTCGGCCTCGGCATATCGCTCGGGGTAACTGTCTGGCCGTGTGGTGACAACGACGAGCACCGGCGCCTCGAACAAACCCTGCCATCGGAAGGATTGGCGGCTGGTTGGCGTAAACGTAGTGTTCCAGTAGCGCTCACAGTCGGCGGGCGTGTTGAGCACTAGGAACTCCGCTGCTTGTGTGTTGCCAGCGCTCGGCCCACGACGTGCCGCGTCGAGGAGTTGATCAACGTCGGCGGGGGGAATCGGATCTGGAGCGAATGCACGAACCATTCGACGAGCCTTGATTGCAGCGGTCAGCGGCCCGGGGAATACCGAATCGGCCGTCACGCCGGAGCGGGGTCTCCGCTTGGCCACGGGGCGGCGCCGCGAGACATCAATGCGACATCGGCCAGCGTGAACCGCTCTAGAAGGCGCCGCATCTCGTCACCAACACTCTGCCAGACGGCAAGAAGCACACATTGGCCTTCGTGGTCGCAGGCACCATCGGTATGCGGTTCGCCGAAATCGCCCAACGTAATTGGCCCATCTACGGCTCGGATGATTGACGCGAGTGTGATGTCTTCGGGACTCCGAGCCAGAATGTAGCCACCACCGACACCCCGCTTAGACCGCACGATGCCAGCCCCCTTAAGTGCGAGCAGAATCTGCTCGAGATAGGGCTGGGGGAGTCCGGTGCGTTCGGCTATGTCTCGGACGGTGGTTGGCCCGTGGCCGGGGCCCTGAAGGGCCAGCGACAGGAGGGCACGGCTGGCGTAGTCGCCACGGGTCGAGACTTTCACGGGCTTCAGCGTAGTTCGCATAACCCAAACTCGCGGCGACGGTGCCGTCGGTTGCTCATACGGCGTCGCGGCACTCGGCCCGCCGACGGCCTATGCTGTGCAGCCCACCGAGTAGACCGAACGGACGATGGTGACTGAACCGGTACTTCCCCGCTACGGAAACGGTTGCGTTTCCGATCTGATGGCCCACCTGCTGAACCCCAGCACGGCCGGCGCATCCATCGCTTCTCCAACGGACCCCTCAGGACGTTCCGCACCGACAATCGCAGTCGCAAAGCAACGAGTGTTGATTGTCCTCGATGGGCTTGGCTGGAATCAGCTCACCGACCGATGGCACCTTGCGCCGACTATGGCCGCCATGACCGGAGGGCCAATAACGACAGTGGCGCCTTCAACCACCGCAACCGCACTCACGTCGATCACGACCTCGTTAACGCCAGGCGAGCACGGCATCGTTGGCTACCGAATGATGATCGACGGCGAGGTTCTCAATACTCTCCGCTGGAGCACAAAGTCATTTCCCGACGCAAGGCGTGCTCTCCCCGCCGACAGCCTGCAGCCGTACCCGCCGTTTCAAGGAACGCGAACGGCGATGGTCACGAAAGCAGAGTTCGAATTCACTGGATTCACAAAGGCCCATCTGCGCGGCGGCCGTCTCGCCGGGTATCGGACACCGGCGACGCTCGTGCATCAGACCGTCAGCGAGATCAGGCAAGGCGAGCCAGTCGTGTACGCCTACTGGGACGGGGTCGACAAGGTCGCCCACGAGTACGGGCTAAATGAGGTGTATGAGAGCGAGATCATCTTCGCCGACCGGCTTGTCGAAGCAATCTGCGACGGCCTGCCGAGTGGCGTCGAGGTCCTTGTAACCGCAGACCATGGCCAAGTCGATTGCGCCAACGGGTCCATCGACATCGACCCAAGTGTCGAGTCGCTTCTCTCTGGGCTCAGCGGTGAGGGTCGATTCCGTTGGCTGCACTCGGCCGGAGCGCCAGCAGACGAGATCGCCGCGCGTGCAATCGAGGCGCATGGCGACGTCTCGTGGGTTCGCACGCTCGACCAGATAATTGACGAGCACTGGTTCGGACCTACGGTGTCACCAGAGGCCAAGGGAAGACTCGGCGATGTTGCGCTGTTGCCATTTGCCCCGGTGTCCTTTTCTGACCCCGACGACACTGGCATTTTCGACCTTATTGGTCGGCATGGTTCACTCACCGCAGCAGAGATGCTCGTGCCGCTGCTGCAAATCATCACCTGACAAGGAGCCAAATGGCTGACAACGACGACACTGGCACACGCAAAACCAGCGTTACCGGTGAGGCTGCGAAAAAGCAGGCGAATGTAGCCGAGGTCATCGAAGGCGCCGAGGTGCTCGAGAAGCAAGCGGCGGTATCACCTCCACCGGGTAGCGTTTCTGAGCCGGCCAAAGTGATGCGTATCGGCTCGATGATTCGCCAACTTCTCGAAGAGGTGCGCACCACGGTCCTCGACGAGCCGGGACGCCGCCGCCTCCGCGAAATCTACGACAGCTCAATTGTCGAGCTCTCGACTGCCCTCTCGCCTGACCTTCGCGACGAACTCGTCACACTCGGGCTGCCGTTCGGTGAAGACAGCCTGCCGAGTGAGGCTGAGCTTCGCATTGCTCAGGCCCAGCTTGTTGGCTGGTTAGAAGGCCTGTTCCACGGGATCCAGGCGACACTCTTCGCCCAGCAGATGGAAGCGAAGCAGCAGCTGGAGCAGATGCAGCATTCCTCGAATCGCATGCTCGGCTCGGGTGGGGCACCCCAACAACAGCCACCTCCATCCGGCGTCTACCTGTAACGAGGCAGCGGTCGTGCGGGGCAGGAGATCCTGTCTCTAGTTTGCGTTCACGGCCGAAAGGGCGAAACAATACGTGTCTACGGGTGTTGGGGACAACCGTTAGCCGAGACTGAGCTTTCAGCCGTATCGGTCGCAGGACAACCTAGCCAAAGCACCGGCGCGAGCCAGAAGAGTTGAGTTTGGGGGGCCGGATGGCCATCAAAGTAGTGACGAAGGACTGTTCCGCACTTGGCGACGCCGAATTGGCGGAGATGGCCGATTTCTGTGTGGCAACCGTTGGCCACGAGGTCGGCATGCTGTCGAAGCAGGCCGAGGAATGGGTGCTGGTCAGCCGAGCTTTTGATGGCGAGGCTCTTGGCGGCTTCTTGTTCTCGACCCTTGAGCGCATCGGGGGTACCCCCGCCGTTGTCATCGGGTTGGCCAGCATCGACCGCTCAGCGCGTCGCGACCGGGTTCTGCGAGCACTCATGTCGGAACAGTTTCACAAAGCCCGCATGGCGTTCCCCGATGAGGATGTCGTAGTTGCCGGGCGGGCAACGACTACCGGGGCCTTCCGGGCGCTCGATGGACTAGCCGACATTCGGCCGTGGCCAGACGTTCGGGCCAACGGAGAGGAGCGAGCATGGGGTCGCCGACTCGCAAAGCGATTTGGTACCGACTCGTTCAATGATCGAACAATGGTTGCAGCCGATGAGGGCTATCAGTTGATCATCGACCACGACAGCGACGCGAACGGCGCCCACGATGACACCATCGGGCTTTTTGCGCAGGTCGCTCCCGTCGATGGTCAATTTCTCATCATTTGGGGATGGGCCATGGTCGAGATGCTGGAGCAGTACGCGTAGTCGAGGCGGTCTGTCTATGAGTTGGCTCACACTTTTCTAAAAGAACACAGATGTAATTTGATATGGGCGCGCGTGTGGCAAATATTACAGCCCTCTTACCCCCAATTCAGTCGAGATCGTAGGCCATCGGCATCTTGCCGCAGTCCATCTGGCTGGGCGTATAGGTGCACTACCAGGGGAATCACAAATTGCAACTCGCGTCGACAACCTTTTGCGACGCGATCGGCGAGTCTGAGGCAGCGCGACCGACTGTCTCAGATCTAGTACAAAAAACGTCTTGACATGTCGATTGTGTTACGACCACAATGCCGAATCGTGTGTTTTCCCTCCCTCCGTCACCCCACTATTTGTGGCCGCAGTCGCCCTCTTCGTGATTTCCCTTCTAGGAGTCACCCCCGCTTCGGCCGCCGGCACTTCGGCGTCTGATGTGATTGAGCAGCAGTTCCTCAGTCAGATCAACAATGAACGGGCAAATCGTGGCCTTCAGCCTGTTGTCGCCACTGCCTCACTGGAGCAAGCTTCAAACCAGTGGTCAAACAGCATGGCGTCATCGAATAATCTGAAACACAGCACAGACGGCAGGGCCGAGATCATTGCCCGCGGCTATTGGACTGGCCAGATCACCGACGCCTGGATGCGTTCCGCCAGCCACCGAAACCTCATCGTCGACCCTAATCTCAACAAGGCAGGCGTTGGGGTCACTTGCGATGCAGACGGGCAGATCTGGGCCACGATTCAGTTCACCCGTCAAGACCAATCGATCTCGACACTTCGCGCGTCATCCCTCACTCCAATAGCGACGCCGAAAGCGACTGGTTCAGGCTGCGATTCTGAGCAACTGCTCGGCGGCATCATGCGTCTCTACCAAGCGTTCTTCCGGCGCCCTAGCGACGCTGGCGGATTGGCCTACTGGGCAAACAGCCGTAGTGGGGGTATGTCACTCAACCAGATAGCCGATGTATTCGTTGCGTCTCCTGAGTTCGTGCAGACCTATGGTTCTTTGAACAACAACGACTTTGTTGGCCTGATTTATAAGAACGTATTGCAACGCCCGGCCGATGGTGACGGCTTCAACTACTGGGTCAGCCTTCTCAACGCAAAGCGCCTGACTCGTGGGCAACTGATGGTGCAATTTAGTGACAGCGCAGAGTTCCAGGCGCTGACTGGTATCCGCGGCTAGTCAGCAGACCTTTCGGTCGTCGCGCACCGTCGACGGCAGCTCGAAGAGATAAGATCTCTTCGATCGCCGAGCGCTGGAGGAAGACGTGGGGTCTTCGTTTACCCATCTGCACGTCCACACTGAGTTCAGCATGCTCGACGGGGCATCGCGGCTCGATGCATTGGTGGCGAAAGCCGCGGCCGATGGCATGCCAGCTCTCGGGATTACCGACCACGGCAACATGTATGGAGTCCTCGACTTCTACAAGGCCTGCCGAAAGCAAGGCATCAACCCGGTCATCGGTTGCGAGCTCTATCAGGCCGACGAATCACGTCACGAGCGACCATCTCGCCGCGGCAAGCTCGACGACTCTGGCGGGTCGACCGACGGCGGCAAGAAGCTCTACTACCACCTCATTGCGCTTGCCGAGAACAACACGGGCTACAAGAACCTGATCCAGCTCGCCTCGCGGGCCTACATGGAGGGTTTCTACTACAAGCCTCGTGTTGACTGGGAAGTGCTCTCTGACCACTCCGAGGGCCTCATAGTCACCACCGGATGTCTTGGTGGTCATGTGCTCCAGTCGCTCCTCCAGGGCAACGACAGGCTCGCGCTCGAGAAGGCAGCCAGGCTGCAAGACATCTTCGGTCGCGACAACATGTTCATTGAGCTGCAAGATCACGGCATCCCTGAGCAGATCTCGACGAATCCGAAACTGCTCGAGATCGCCCGCAAGATCAACGCTCCGATCATGGTGACCAACGACTCGCACTACACCAATCAGGAAGACCACGCCGCCCACGACGCTCTCCTCTGTGTACAAACCGGGTCGTTAATGAGCGATCCTGACCGCTTCCAACTTCACGGTGACCAGCACTATCTGAAGACCGCAGCCGAGATGCGTCACCAGTGGGCCGAGCTTCCCGAAGCCTGCGACAACACGCTGTGGATCGCGGAGCGAGCCAATGTTGAAATCGAGTTCGGCAATCCTCAGCTGCCCGACTTCCCGATCCCAGAAGGGTTCTTGGGCGCCGACGACTACCTATTGCACCTCACCATGGAGGGGGCCAAGAAGCGCTGGGGCGACAATCTGCCGAACTCGGTGACAGAACGGCTTATTTACGAACTCGACGTCATCAAAAGCATGGGCTTCAGCTCCTACTTCCTGATTACGTGGGACCTCATCAAGTTCGCCCGTGATAGAGGAATCAGGGTCGGTCCTGGTCGTGGCTCGGCCGCTGGCTGTGCCGTTGCCTACAGCCTCTGGATCACCGACCTCGACCCAATCAAATACGACCTTCTGTTTGAGCGATTCCTCAACCCATCCCGAATCTCGATGCCCGACATCGACATGGACTTCGACTCTCGATATCGCGACGAAATGATCCGGTACGCGGCAGAGAAGTACGGACGTGACCACGTCGCCCAGATCGTGACCTTCGGACAAATCAAGGCTCGCGCCGCAGTGCGCGACGCGGCGAGGGTGTTGGGTTACCCCTATGTAGTCGGCGACAAGGTTGCGAAGGCGATGCCGCCACTCGTTATGGGCCGCGACACTCCCTTGAAGTATTGCTTCGAAGAAACCGAGAAGTACAAAGACGGTTTCAAGATGGCCCAAGAGCTCCGCTCGATGGTCGACTCCGACACTGATGTGGCCAAAGTGGTCGACGTGGCGATGGGGCTCGAAGGTCTGCGTCGTTCTGATGGCATTCACGCGGCCGCCGTGGTGATTACCAAAGATCCGCTCACCGACTACCTGCCGATTCAGCGGAAGCCAGAGGCCGGAAAGCCAATCGAAGAAGCCCCCGTCGTCACCCAGTACGAGATGAACGGTGTTGAGGAGCTCGGACTTCTCAAGATGGACTTTCTTGGCCTGCGTAACCTCGACGTCATTTCGGATGCTGTAGCGCTCATCGAAACAGTCCACGGCAAGTTGATCGACATCGACAACGTCACCCTCGACGACGCCAAGACCTACGAACTGCTCCAAGCAGGCCAGACCATCGGTGTCTTCCAGCTCGAGTCGCCGCCGATGCGAGCGCTGATGCGGTCGATGGCACCAACCGAGTTCGAAGACGTCGCCGCGCTCGTTGCGTTGTATCGGCCGGGTCCAATGGCGGCGAACATGCACAACGACTACGCCGACCGTAAGAACGCTCGACAAGAAATCACTTACCTGCACGACGACGCGAAAGAGATCCTCGGCGGCACGTACGGCCTGATGATCTACCAAGAGTCGGTGATGCGGATCGCCCAGAAGTTCGCGGGCTACTCACTCGCCGATGCCGACAACTTGCGAAAAGCCTGCGGCAAAAAGATTCGCGAGATGATTGCCAAAGAGCGAACCAAGTTTGTCGAGGGCTGCGACGCCAACGGCTATGGGTCGAAGCTTGGCAACGATTGGTTCGACATCATCGAACCATTCGCCGACTACGCGTTCAACAAGAGCCACTCATACGGCTACGGCTTGGTGAGCTATCAGACGGCCTACCTGAAGGCCAACTATCCAGTCGAGTACTTCGCGAGCCTGCTCACGAGCGTAAAGAGCAACCTCGACAAGGCTGGCATCTACCTGAACGAATGTCGCCAGATGGGCGTCAATGTCCTTGTGCCAGACATCAACGTCTCCGAAATCGACTTTGCGTCTATTCCCGACCCCGAGGGCGGCGAGCTCAACGCCATCCCGTTTGGCCTCTCTGCCATCCGCAATGTTGGGGCAGGACTCGTCGAACTCATTCTGACTGAGCGCCGTGCAAACGGACCGTTTAACGACTTCATCGATTTCATCGAGCGGGTCGACTACTCAGTGCTCAACCGTCGCATGATCGAGTCGCTGATCAAGGCCGGCGCATTCGATTCTCTCGGTCACGCTCGCAAGGGACTACTGCTCGTCTTTGAAGAGCTGATAGAGAAGACGGTTTCGTCGCGTCGCGAACACGACATGGGCGTGATGACACTGTTCGCCGGTGCCGACGAGTCGAGCGATTCGCCGAGCTTCGACGATCGTCCACAGATCGGATCCGAAGAGTTTGAGAAGACCCAGCGTCTCGCCTTCGAGAAAGAGATGCTGGGGCTCTATGTGTCTGACCATCCATTGATGGGCCTTGAAGGTGCGCTGAAACGACGCGCCGACTACAGCCTTGATGGTCTCGAGTTTGTCGAGGATGGCGCCAGCATTACCGTCGGCGGCGTCGTGACGGGCCTGCAACGAAAGTGGACCAAAAAGGGCGACCTGATGGGCGTCTTTATTCTTGAAGATCTCACCCATTCGGCCGAGGCCATGGTGTTCCCCCGTACGTTTGCCGACTACGGCCATTTGCTCGAAGATGACCGCGTTGTCATCGTTCGGGCGCGAGTCGACAAGCGCGACGACGAGCCAAAGCTGATGATTCAGGGTGTCGAAATTTTCGAGCCCGAGATGCTTGGCTCAGGCGCTCCGCTTCGACTCGAGATCCGTCCCCACCAGCTCAGCGACAAGCTCATTGCAGGCTTGAAGACGGTTCTCCGAGAGCACCAAGGCGACTCTTCGGTCTATATCCACCTCAGCGACGACCAGGCCCTAAAGCTCTCCGACGAGTTCAGCGTCGACACGTCAAACGGCCTGATTCCCGAGCTGCGCGTCTTGCTTGGCGCCGACGCGGTGGTCCTCTAGGGCCGAACCGCCTAGCGCTATCGGGTTATGTCGCCCAAATGGGTCACAAAGCTCTAGAAGTCGGTCCGTCAGTGGCTATTGTCGACGCAATGGCAGATAGGCAGC